>OIFZ01000399.1_pt1 | contig 10532 bp, 10 predicted proteins | sample 1582181 | NCBI WGS metagenome assembly OIFZ01 (sample SAMN02674607, study PRJEB24791) | human gut metagenome, SKBSTL069 | isolation source: stool | host: Homo sapiens | place: USA | reverse complement strand
TTTTCCGTAATAATAGATCGATTTTCAAGGTCTATTTTCAATCCGTCAAATTCAAGCTGCTGTGTCATTCCGTCTGTTTGATTGAAACGGGTATAACGCCGTATAAGAGAAATAATACGGGCTATTAGTTCGTCCATATCAAAAGGCTTTGTCAAATAATCATCGGCTCCTGCGCGTAAGCCGCACACTTTGGAAGCACTGTCATTTTTAGAGGTAAACATCAAAATCGGCAGACTGTTTTCTTTTCTGATTTCTTCCAGTGTTTCAAATCCGTCCATACCGGGCATCATAACGTCCAGTATCACAAGTTGATATTCTTTTTCTTTTAATTTTTGTAATCCCTCTTTTCCTGTATTACAAAAATCAGCTTCTATATCTTCTGATAAAACGCTTCGCTTAATCAGCGCACAAAGCTCTTTATCATCATCTATAATCAAAACTTTATTCATGGTGCAGCTCCTTTCCTCGTTTTGTTCTCCCGTCAATCGGTTTTTCAGCGTCCTTTGGTATCAGCCACATATATCCAAGTTTTGAAACACCCGGTATGCGGTTTTCTCTGCAAAGTACCTGTACCCGCCTTTCAGAAATTCCCCATTTCTTCGCTGCTTCGGGGCAAGACATATATTCCATAACACCCAAGTCCTTTCTACAAATCATATCAGTATAATTATAGTCGGGCATACGAATAATAGCAAGTGCAAGCATATGAATTATTATGGCTATAAATAGGAACTGTATAGACGTATTCAGTATGAAAGAGGAACAGTAGAATGTATATGGGTGAATAAATATGGCAAAAAGACCAACAGCTAAATATGACTTTAAGGCTTTCGGACAAGCTATCAAAGCAGCGAGAACCGAACGAAAAGAGAGCCGTAAAAAAGTAAGTGATGAAATGTATATCTCACCACGTTATCTTGCTAATATTGAGAATAAAGGACAACAGCCGAGTTTACAAATTTTTTATGAGCTTGTAACACGCTATGATATATCCGTAGACCAATTCTTTTTCCCAGATAAATCAGCGGAAAAAGATACACAACGTAGGCAGCTTGATACACTGCTTGATAGTATGAGTGAGAAAGGAATACGGGTAGTCACCGCCACAGCAAAAGAGATAGCCGAAGTCGAAACAGAGGACAGGGGAATGTCCAGAACAGAATTTTAACGTGAAGACACATTGTAATCTTTCAGGAAATACAATGTGTCTTCTGCTTTATATAACTCTATTTCACAATCTTCCAGTTTTCCCCGTTCTTTTCCAGTACAAGGTCAAACTGTGATACCTGTGTTGTCATGGTCTGGTTATCCAGATATTTCACTGCTAGGGAAGCCGTCACCTGATTTCCGCTTCGGTTGTAGACTGGATTCACCAGTTCGGAGAAAATATATTCTTTTCCCACAGGTTTCAGCACACCCTCATTTACATAATAGGTCAGCTCCTTTGCGGTTGCCGTAGGGTACAGCTTGAAAAAGGTAGTGAGAAATTCGTTGATTTCCTCTGTGGTGATGGAATCCACCGTACCGTCACTTTGTACCGCTTTTGGGGTGTAGCCGGATTTTACGGGAACGCTGGTAATGGTTGGATTCTGGATAATCGTCAGGTTTCCAGAGCCGTCCACATAGACGGTCACCTGATAGGCGGAACGGACGGTTTTACCGGATTCTCCCTCTGTGATACGCTGTTCCACCGTATAGGTCACTTGATAATGCTGCTCCTTTTCTTCTGTGATTTCCCATATCTGAAAATCGGTCAGGGCAGACGATACGGGGATGTCCTTTCGGACAGTATCTACATTCAGGGCTTGCAGTTCTCCGGTGAGATACCCTTTTAAAGCATTTGTCCGGTTATCAATGGAAGCGGCGGACTGTTCCCATGAATAGTAGACTTCTGCGAAATTCTCCACAAAATTCTCTATCTTGTGGGTGTCGAGGATTTGTTCCTCAATTACTTTGGTTTCATGGACAGTATGAATGTCTATCGCCGTGAAATTCTTATAGACGGCAAACAGGAAGCTCACTGCCAGCAGCACCCACAGGGCAATCACGGTTTTTTTATGGGTATTGACTTTGTAGACTTTCAGTTTCTTTTCTTTCTGCTTTTTCTGGTTTTCCTCTTTTCTAATCTGAATCATATCGGGTCATCCTTTCTTATTGTTTGATTCGTCCGGCTCCGGCAAGGTGCTGTTGCCAGTAGGAGCCTGTCAGGTCTGCGTAACCAATGGGATTTCCGGCATGGTACATCCGGTTATTTCCCACATACAGCCCCACATGGGTGATGTAGGTTCCGGCGTTGTAGGTGGAGTGGAAAAAGACTAAATCCCCTGCTTTTGCTTCGGACAGGGGGATGTGCTGCGTCACATTGTACTGTTCCTGTGCTGTCCGTGGCAGGGCGATTCCTGCCTTGCCATAGCACCACTGCACCAGTCCCGAACAGTCAAAGGAAGTGGAGGGGGAATCGCCCCCATACACATACGTCCAGCCCTCATACTTTAAGGCTTCCTCCATGATAGCCTGTACCGTTTCATCATCAAACTGTGCCACGGTCAGGTATTGCGATACCAAGAGGACATAGAACATATTTCCGTAGGAATACCGCCAGCCCCCGTTTTTCTCTACCGCAACAGGGTTGGTGTAGGTGACTTTCTTTCCGCCGGATTTGTCCCTTGCGAAGCTCTCTGCCAGTTCAAAGGTGTATTTTTTTCCACGTCCTGCCACATAGTCTAGGAAACCGCCGCCGTAGTTGTAGGACTGAATCACACTGTTTAAGTCACAGCCCTTTGTTTCTGCCGCTGCGAGCAGTTCCGAGAAATATTTGCAGCCCTGTTTGATGGATTCCTCTGTGCTAAGGGAGTTTGGGGGAAGCCCAAGGGATTCCGAGGACTGCATAACGTCTTCCAGCGTGCCGCCGGATTCCACCTGAATGATGGCGAGCAGCACATTTAAGTATTCCTCTATGCCATATTCCCTTGCATACTTTTCCAGCATAGGTTTATGGGCGAGGACTTCCTGTGATACGCTCACGCCCCCATAGATAAGATTTCCGCCGCTTCCTCCGTCTTCCTCATCCGAGAAGACAATCACCACCAAAAGGAGCAGGGAGAACATCATCACGAACACGCCGGAACAGGCAAAGAAAAGGTGTCTTAACTTCATGGTTTCTCCCCTTTCTTTTGTTTGGCAGCCGCTTTTACCGTTTTTGTCCACTCCTTTCTGGCGGTGGTACGCCGGATGGTAAAGTTCGATTCTTTTACCGCAGGGGCAGCCCGTTTTCTTTCCGGTATCACAGGAGCCGTATCATTCTGGACAGGTCTTGCCGGACGGGGAGCAGCAGGTGTAGTAGTTGTCTTTTGTCTTTCCTCTGGTTTGTCTGGGAAAGCCGGAGGGACTATCTGGTGTTCTGTCCTTACAGGCGGTGTCTGTTCATGGTGGATGGAAGCCGCTTTTACCACCGGAACCGAAGCCCGTTCTGCCACAGTTCCCCCATAAGGAACCTGTCCCCGTTCCCTGATGGATAGGGAAGCAGGCTGCATGGCTGGTTTTCCTGCATGATGTCGGAAATCTTCTGGCTGCTTTGCAGTAACAGGGCGTTCATGGACAGGAGCTGCCCCTTTGGGTGTTTCGGAAGCTTTCTGTTGCGGCTGTTTTGCCTGTTCCAGTTCCGCCCTGCGTTCTGCAATGGTCTGTCTGCGGCGTTCTGCCTGTGCGTTCCGCTGTTCGGCTCTGGCAGTTCGGGTCTGGGTCACGCTGGAAGTAAAATCCCGTACTCCCTCTGATACCTGTGTTTTCCCGTGATAAAGGGCGTACTTTGCATTGACAGGCAAATCCTTTGCCTGCTCCCGAAGCTGTCCGGCAGTATCGGCTATCTTATCTTTGGTATCTGCCACCGCACCTACCGCAGAGCCAGCCCGTTTCCATGCGGATTCCTTTTCCGGTGCTGCCTGTCCATCTGGTCTGCTGTGGTCTGCCTGCGTCCGTTTGGAAGAACTAGAGTTGGAAGCAGTTCTCTGGTCTGAGCCAGCCTGTTTTCCTGCGTGATAGGCAACCGTTCCAGCCCCAAGAGCTGCCACAGAACGTCCTAACTTATGCTGTAAACGGTGCATATGGGCGTGCATGAGCATACGGGGTCTTCGCATGATATGGTTCCCCATGCTTTGGGAATCCCCACTCTGTAAGGAGAACATCCCCATCAAATCCCCCAGCTTGAAATAAATTCCGGCAAAGGTCACTATCTGCAAGAACGCCGTCAGGAAGAACGGATATTCCCCAGACAGGTTGTAGAGCATGGTGGAAATGCTGAACGCTACCGTGATAATCAGGGTGATTCCGGCTCTGGTAAGGATGGTATTGAACAGTTTCGTAATGGCACGTTTGGACATCCCCTCAAAAGAGGGAACCATGCTAAGGAGAAAGCTCACAGGCAGGAACATGGCGTAGATGATAAAAAGCACCTGTGAAAAAATCATTATCCCCGTGAGCAGGAATACAAAAACGGAGATACCGATATTGAACATGAACAGGAAGAAGACGGTTCCCAAGCGGTTGATGGTCTTTGTGATGGTAAGGTTGGTATTTTCCCTGTCTTCGATTTCCTCCACCACGATTTCTTCCCTGTCCTGCCCGTTGTTTTCGTCTGGGCTGGTTGAGAGCAGGCGTTCCACACGGTCAGCCCCAATGCTTTCCACATCCGAGTTGCCATATTGCAGCAGGAGCCACGGCTGCTTGACCTGTATGGAAAACAGGCTGTCCCGTATCAAATCCACGCTGTCTTTTCCTTGACTTTCCGAGTTCGGCAGCACAATCTTTGTGCCAAGGGTCAGGCTGGCATTGCTGATGTCTGCGGAAAATTCATTGATTTTCCCGATATAATCAGGAGCATAGGCGATAAAGGCAGCGGACAGCACGAACACCACCACGAAATTGACAACGGCATGGATGGCTTTTGTGGTTTCCCGTTTGATAAGCCCTGTGTAGGCAACGTAAATCCCCACCACCAGAATGAGAATCAGCAGGAACCCGATATAAAATCCCTCCGAGGACAAGCCGCCTGTGGTAACGCCTGCAAGGGTCTGCATATTTTTCCCGATAGAATCCGCCGTAGAGGAAATAAAGTCCAGCGAGTAGGCTTCCTGAATCAGATACCCCGTGGCGTTGGAAAGGTACAGGCTGATTGTCCAGATAAAATTTGTGATGGCATACAGCCCGTACATCACCTGTTTTCCGATACCGTCCAGCCAGTTCCACGGGAGCCAGTCCCATCCGCTGTCCACATAAAAATCAAGCTGGTAGTTGTCCAGAGGATATTTGCTGTATTCGTTGGCAGTGTCCACCGTATCATCCACCAGTCCGGCAGCGTGGGCGGCTGTGCCGAAGACTGCAAGCAGCAGGAGGATGAGCAGGAGTGCCAGAAGCACCCTGCCAATCACTTTTCCTGCCATTTTCCAAGACAACCCCTTTTTTGCTGAATAGGGAACAGGGAGCTGCTGTTGGTTGGATGTTCTATGTATCACCATCATTCCACCTCTTTTCTTACGGGCGGTCTGGTATCAAAGGCATGGAACAGGTCTTCAAAGATAGGATGGAACTGTATCACTCCCACACGCCCGTACAAATCACTGATAAGGCACTGCCCGTTTTCCAAGTCACGGAGCCGCTTCTGGTTGTTTTCATCTTCGGAATCCACCCCGAAAAAGGCGAGGGTCTTCTTGATTTCGTTGATGTCCGTGGAACGGAACGCAAATTTCAAGCCCAGATTGTTTTTCAGCTTTTCATCCAGCAAATCGTCCGTGTTCTGGGTGACAAAGTAAACGCCTGCGTTCATGGCACGTCCGGCACGAACCAGCTTCATAGAGAGGGTCTTGCCCTGTGCCACCTGTAAGAAGCTCCATGCTTCATCCAAATCCACAATCTTAAACACGCTGCGGTCGGTGTGGATGAAGTCGAGGGCAAAGGTGCTGATTACAATGAGCATTGCCACGGAAAGCAGCTCCATTGTGGTGTATTCTTCAAACGAGGTTTCCTTATCCGGCAGCACCAAATCCGCCACCTGAATGATGTTGAGCTGCTTTTCAAGGCTGATGGACTGTGTGACATCCCCATCCGAAAAGAGCAGGTGTGCAAAGTCATAGTCCGTAAAGGATTCGATATGGTCGGCTATGCTGGTGCTGATGGTGGTTCCCTCCGCCCGAAGTTCCTCAATCACTTTGAAAAGCCCCCGTTCCTCACTGTTTGTTACTGCACGGATGGCTTTCCGAAGAACAGGGAACTTTTCCCCGTCACGGCTGGAAATGCCTGTTAAAAAGGTCAGGATGTCGATTGCCAGTGATTCGGAATCCTTTGGGTTCTCCATAATCACATACGGGTCAAGTAAGCCCCTGTTCTGTTCCTCCGAAGTCAGGTTTACGATATTGATTTCATGGGCGATTTCCGGCAGGGTTTCTTTCCAGCGTCCCCGTTCCGCTTTCGGGTCAACAATGAGAGCCTGTGCCCCAAACAATACGGAATAATAGATAATCATGTTGTTGCTGAATGATTTTCCACCGCCGAGGGAGCCGACAAAAGCGGCAGCAAGGGCGTTGGTGACGGAGCCTTTTACCCCTTGACTGGCAAGGGCAGGCTTTAAGTACACGTTTCTTCCTGTATCAAGGCTGTACCCGATATAAATACCCTCCGTTTCTCCTAACATCTGGGTTGCCCCGAAGCCAAGACCAGCAAGGAAGTCACTGGTGACATACTGGATGTAATCGTTCAGATACCGTTTGCTGGCAGGAAGAAATTCCCCATGCAGCCCCAGCATATCCCCAAAGGGGCGAACCAGCTTCACGTTCAAATCGTCATAAAAATCTTTCACCTCATTGCAGCGGCGTTTCAGTTCTTCCAAGTCGGGAGCCGTCACACGCACCACATAGGACAGCTTATACATGGATTCCTTGCTCTGGTCTAAGGTGGATTCCAGCTCATTTACGCTGTCTAAAGCGTCCACCACGTTTGTACTGGTTTCACTGTCATTCTGCCATGCGTGGTTGTCCAAATCTTTCAGCTCTTTTTTCTTGTTCCGCACCGTGGAGAGGGCTTTCCGGTTTGTCACAATCTCCACATTCATAGAGGTATCAATGGGAAAGGTGAATTGCTGCTGTTGATAGTAAAAGATTTCCGAGGATGGGAAGTCCAGTTCCCCTACAATGCTGTTGATGGTAAAGTAGGCGGCATACACTGTCCCGTCTTCCTGTTCGATTTTCAGATACCGCTGGTTTTCCTCTATCAGACAACGGGTTGGTTTGATGAGGTCATAGTATTTCACCAGCGTTTCCTCCTGAAACCGTTTCTTCGGAAGATAATACTCATAATCTTCGTAGGCGGTTCCGGTCTGCCCGTATAAATGCTCAATCAGATAGCCAAAATCGTCCTTATCAAGCCGCCGGACTTTAAAGCGGCGTGAGATTTTATTCTCTAACAGTTTTTCCATCTTCTGAAACCGCCAGATTTCCTCATTGCTCATGGAAACAAAATCCCCCATGAGCTTGTGGTTGACTTCATGGAGGAAGTCAGAAACAGCGGTCTTTGCTTCCCTGCGAAACTGCTTCATGGTGACTTCCTGCTCATTGACAAGCAGCTTGAAGCCGATAAAAAAACGGTAGTCCACCTGATTTTCCCCTATCATGGAAATCAGGGCTTCGGTCTGTGCGTCAATCTTTGCACAGGCAACGTCTTTTAACCTGCCTGTCACTTCCTGTTTGGAGCGTTCCTGTGACGCCCGTATGCTGGATTCGGTGCTGATTTGCAGGGCGTGAATCTTTCCGTCCCTGTTCTGGGCGATAAGCTGCCGGAAGGAATCGTGTACCTGATATTTCTGTTCGGGGCTTAAAAAGGAATAGTTGTAGGGAAGCAGCTCATAGTAAGCGAAGCACTCCCCGTCATGGTTGAACACAAGGTTATTTTCGATATACTTAATCGGATATGCCATAAATATCACTCCTTACTGCCGTGATGGGCTGTGCCGGATATTCCTTTTCCAGCTTCACGGGCTTTCCTGCATAGGTCAGTTTCGGGCGTACCAGATATGCCAGTACGGATTTCAGGAAGCCGTAAGGCTTCTTCCCGTCAAAGGTCTTCTGGCACATGAACCAAGTGAGGGCAAAGGGTACGCCGAAGTATTTCAAAAATGCTCCGTCAATGAATGAAAGGGGAGGGAGGTTCCCCAAGAGCATAACTGCAAACACCGATACCACGAACCACGCCATCTGTGTGAACGTGATGGGGAATGGCAGCTTAAAATCATTGATGGAATAGAGTACCTTTTCCACCGACCAGATACTGGTATAGCTTCGTATTTTCTTCATGTTGTCCGTCCTTTCTAAAAGATGGGGACAGCAAAAGAGCCGCCCCTGAATAAAAAATCCGCCTGTATTTCCTGAAAGAGATACAGACGAGTCTACCGTAAGATTTCATATACGCCGTGGTTCGTGACAATAAAGGTTCCATCCAATTCCATGTCACGCCCATAGGCTGCATAGTCGATATAGTTTTGTAAATGTGCCGGAAGTTCCCCAAGCTGTCCGCTTTCTTCCAGATAGTAGCGAGCCACATCCGCCATATCGTCACAGCCGGAATGGCAGATAATATCGTCTTCATGCTCACAGAGTTCTTCGATACTGCCAAAATAGGATTGCAGCTCTGATAGTTCCTCCTGAATGTACTCCGGTAAGTCCTCCACCATTTCACACAGGCGGTTGACTTCCTCAATGGGGGTATATTCGTCAATCTCAAAGGGCAGCTCATAATCATGGATGGCGTATTCCTCATATTCATCATTCAAACCGATACGTTCTTTGACTTCCTCAAAGTCTACAGGCGGCGTGAACCATGCCCCTACCAGTTCGCCCTCATTGTATTTGCCTAAGTTGGCAATGTAAATCCGCATTTCTTCCATAGTGTCACCTTCATTCTCTGTCATGCTTCTTTTGGGGAGTTACGCTCCCCAAGCCCCTAGTGGACTTCCGCCATGAAGCAATCAGAGCTTGCTCCATAACGGAAGTGTAACAAGGGTTTCCTATGCACCGATAATCTTATTGAACAGTTCCAGTAAGATGTCCTTTACACCGTCCGCATTGAAGACCAGACCGACCGCTACAAGGGACACCACCAGAAAACCGATAAGTTTGGAAAATTCCCTCTTAAATCCGAGGTACAGTCCAATCACCACGATTGCCAGCAGCACAAGGGACTGGGCGTTGGATAAAAACCAGTTGTAAAGATTCTGTCCGAAATTCATAAAAGCTCCTTTCTTTCCTGTAAGAGTTCTTAGGTTCCAAGATTGCCGCCGTTAAAGCACCACCTCCTTTGCAGCGGCGGCTTGCTGCTTCAGGATTTTTTCGTGTTTCTCCGTCAGCTTTGCATGGGTGATGATGTCATGGACAATCTGGGTGTGGTTCATCTTATCCAGACGGAGAGCCAGCTTTAACGTGGGGGCTACCTGATGGGAGAGCCAGTGCAGGGTGCGTTCAAAGGAATAGGGTTCCGGTTTGGTTGTCAGTTTCAGGCTTCCCCTGTGTTCCCCGATAAACCACGCCCATTCCTCACTGATACGCCAGTCAGAACGGGGCTTCGTATCGTCCCTGTCCACGAACCGGACATAGCGGTTGATGATTTGAAAGGCTGTCCGTTCTGGATTGTCATGTTCTAACAGGTCACGGATGGCGTAAAAGGCACGCTCATTTTTCAGCCGGATTTCAAAGCGGTTCTTTACCTCTGCGTCCGCAATGGGAATATCATGCTTTTTGTACTGCTCATAGTCCTTTTCGTAAATGCAGAAGTACACCTCACTTTGGAGGGAACCGATATACAGGGTGTTCCCCATACATTCTTTTTCCCCACGCCGTACCAGTTCGCCGCTGCGGTAGCTTTTGAAGCTGCGGAAGACCGAGATACATTCCTCATTCCGGCACTTCTCTGTCAGATGGGGAATGTTCAGGATTCCCGTTTTGTCATTGATGGCGAGGTCAAGCCGCTTCATCACGCCGTCCTCCATGAGAACATCCATGAAAAACTCATACCAGCTTCGTTCCTGTGCCAGAAGATAGCTTTCAAATTGTCTGCACCCACGACCTTTCAATTCCACCAGAACTCCTTTGTCCAGTTCATGGGAGCAAAGGACGAATATGTCGCCTAAAGCATAATGCTCTGAATAAGAATAGAAACCATAGTCCTCATGAAGAAAATAGGACAGTTTCAGTTGTAAGATGTTTTCGACCACCTGCTGTACGTCTGTTGTCGGAAAGCGAATCCTTACATAATCAAACAGCATTTCAAGGGGAGCGTCGGGATTGAAGCGTTCCAGAGCTTCCCAAAGGGACTGCTGTAAATCCTCTGATGGCTTGACTTTTCCTGTTTCAATATCGCTTAGATACTGCCTTGTAATACCAGTCGCAACAGCTAAACGGTTTTGAGATAGTCCATAAGCCAAGCGTTTTTCTTTTAAATGCTGTAACCAAGTTTGTTCATTCAGTAAAAATCCCTCCAATCAAAAAGGCGTA
>OIFZ01000395.1_pt1 | contig 10607 bp, 9 predicted proteins | sample 1582181 | NCBI WGS metagenome assembly OIFZ01 (sample SAMN02674607, study PRJEB24791) | human gut metagenome, SKBSTL069 | isolation source: stool | host: Homo sapiens | place: USA | reverse complement strand
ATTATATCATCAGCTTCGACCCGAAGGACGCAGTAGAGAACGGCCTGACCATGGAACGAGCGCAAGCCCTTGGCTTGCAGTTCTGCAAGGAAAATTTCCCCGGTCATCCCGCCATCGTCTGCACCCACCCGGACGGTCACAACAGTGCGGGAAACATCCACGTCCACATCGTCATCGGCAGCTTGCGTGTCCGCACCGTGGAACGGCAGCCCTTCATGGACAAGCCGTGCGACTGGGAAGCGGGCAAGAAGCACCGCTGCACCTCTGCCATGCTCCGGCACCTCCGTGTCGCAGTCATGGAGATGTGCGAGCAAGCCGACCTGAACCAGATCAACCTGCTGGAAGCCCAAGGCGACCATGTTTCGGAGCGCGAGTATTGGGCGCAGCGGCGCGGACAACGCCGCCTCGACCATGCCAACGCCAAACTTGCCGCCGAAGGGCAGCAGCCCACCCAGACCGTCTACCAGACCGAGCTGGACAAGCTGCGAAAGCAGATCTACGCTGTGCTGAACAAGACCACCACCTTCGAGGAATTTTCTGCATTGCTCATGCAGGAACACGGCATCGCCGTGAAGGAGAGCCGAGGCCGGTTGAGCTACTGCCCACCCGGCCGGACAAAGTTCATCACCGCCAAGAAACTGAGCAAGAAGCTGGAAAAGGAGCAGGTGCTGACCGCCCTCTCCCAGAACATCCAGCTTGCCGCCATCATCCAGCCCGCCAGCGAAAAGAAGCCGGATAAGATCAGGAAACTGGTTGACATTCAGGCGAACGTTGCTGCGGGCAAGGGCATCGGCTATGAGCGTTGGGCGAAAAAGTTCAACCTCAAACGCTGGTCGCAGACCTTGTGTCTCCTGCAGGAGAAAAAGCTGCTCAGCGAAGATGCCCTAGACCAGCGCATTGCCGAACTGCAAACCCAGCACGACGATGCACTGGCGGTGGTCAAAGACATGGATGCCCGCATGGTCTCCCTCAAGGAGCTGCGCGGGCATCTTGTGGTCTATCGGCAGTACAAGCCTCTTGCACAGAAGCTCCAGACTGTGCGGAACCCCGCCAAGTTCAAGGAGCAGCACCGTGCAGAGGTTGCTGTGTACGAGGCCGCTTGCGCCTATTTCAAGGCCAATGGGCTCAGGACGCTGCCGGACCTCAAAAAGCTGGATGCCGAATACCAGGCCCTTTCCTCGGAGAAAAACGGGTTCTATACCCGCTACAAGAAAGCGCAGATCGAACTGCGTGAACTCCGCACCGCACAACAGAACGTGGAAGCCTTCTTCCGCAAGGAAGAGCGCAGCCACGCCGTACCGCAGCAGGAGGTCAAATGAACAACACTCTGACGGATCGATGTGTGAATAAACCCAACCTCACCCACGCCCCTCACCGGGCTTCGTCCTTTCGCCTGTACCCCGCCCATTGGGACGGAGGGTAGCACCTCTGTCTTTTCGGACGTAAAGAACGCCATCTCGACCCGGCAGGCAGCGGAGCTGTACGGCTTCGCCGTAAACCGGAACGGCATGATGTGCTGTCCCTTCCACGGGGATAAACACCCCAGCATGAAGGTGGACAGCCGTTTCCACTGTTTCGCCTGTCAGGCGGATGGCGATGTGATTGATTTTGTCGGCAGACTTTTTCAACTTTCTCCCTACAAGGCCGTGGAAAAGTTGAAGGAGGACTTCGGCATGGCACTTGCCGACGGCAAGGTGCGGCTTGCTCCCCGCAGACTGCCCACCGTCCGGCAGCAGCTGCTGGACTATTACCGCTGTCTGCAGCGTTGGCGGGTCCGATATGCACCGCAGTCACCCACAGAAGAACTTCACCCCTGCTTTCTTGAAGCGATAAAGAACCTTGACATCGTTGAATATTATCTGGACCGTTCGGTGCTCCCGGACCCGCAGACCGAAAACGAGCTACGGAAGTATTGGGAGGGATTGCATGAGCGACTGGAAAAAGAGGAACGACGATTGGCGTGATGAGGACGAACTGGAAGACGAGGAAGAATGCGAATGCCCTTGGGTAGACAGTAAGGGCAAAGTGCGTGAAACCGCTTACTGCCAGTACCTTTTAGAGAAACACCCCATGATGTGCCTGAAACAGAAGCTGTTCGACCAGAACGGCGAGGTAGACGAGGACGCACTGCTCTACGAAGTCCACAGCGACCTCCGTGACTTTGTGCTCGACAACCTTGCCAAGAAGGAGAAGCAGGTTCTGGACGCACTCCGTATCGAAACCTATACCCCTGAATGGAAACCCCAGCTTGACCGCATCCATCTCCAGAACGGAACCTACTTTCTGGACGAGCGGGGATTTGTGCCGGAAAAGGAACTCTGCCTGAACCGGCTCCCCGTGGAATACCAGCCCGATGCCCCCGCACCGACCAAGTGGCTGGAATTTCTGGACGGTCTGCTCATCCCGGAGGACATTCTGACCTTGCAGGAATATCTCGGCTATCTTCTGATCCCGTCTACCAAGGCGCAGAAGATGCTGGTCATGACCGGCAAGGGCGGCGAGGGAAAATCCCGCATCGGCTTGCTGCTGAAGAAGCTGTTCGGGGAAGCCTCTCACTCCGAATCCATCCTCCGCATCGAAACGAACCGCTTTGCCAGTGCAAATCTGGAGTACAAGTTGGTCATGGTCGATGACGATTTGAACATGGTGGCTTTGCCCGAAACACGGAACATCAAGTCCATCGTCACCGCCGAAGACCGTTTGTGCATCGAGCGGAAGAATAAGCAGGCTGTCCAAGGCCTGCTGTACGTTCGTTTCATCTGCTTCGGCAACGGCAACCTTGTGGCTGCTCACGATGACAGCGACGGCTTCTGGCGCAGACAGATCCTCATCACGGTGAAAGATCGTGACCCTGCCCGGGTGGATAACCCGTTCCTTATCGAAGAGCTGTCCGAGGAGCGTCCCGGCATCCTGCTGTGGATGCTGGAAGGGTTGCACCGTCTGCTGGCGAACCGCTATCAGTTTACCATCAGCGAGCGCTCCATCCAGAACCTCGAAGCAGCCATGGCGGACAGCGACAACCTGACCCAGTTCATGCAGGCAACGGCGTATGTCCGCTTCAAGCCCGACACCGAGGAACGCTCCACCTACCTCTATCGCGCCTACACCAAGTGGTGCGAGGATAATCTGGAATCGCCTGTTCCGCAAAAGAAGTTCAGCCAGTTCCTGCTGAAAAATGCAGGGAAGTATGGCCTGACCTTTTCCAAGCACATCGAGGGAAAGTACCGCGGCTTCCGGGGCGTATGCGTCCACCCCGCCTTTGCTGCGGCATAAAACACACGAAAAGTGAAAATCTCCCGCCCCACGCGCCCCAAATCATTTGTTTTTACCTGTTATCGTTGTTTTCTTAGGGCGCGTATCTGCCCTTTCCGGGCGGATGTGGGGCGGGAGAGAAACCAGGATGCGCCCCAAGAGGGCGCGTGCATCCCAGCCATGCGCCCCATAAAATCAACACAGAAAGGTACTTTTGTGTGGTTTGGGGCGCGTGGGGCGCGTAAATTCAAGTTCTCGCACTTTTTTGGGCTGCTGCTTCGGGTCAGGAGCGGCAGGCCCTTACATATTAGCCAGCCCACAAGGGTGCAGTTCAACCGGAGCTGCGCCGGGTCTGGAGAAGTGCAAAGGAGACATGCCTATGACGAATGTCCGCAAAAATTCCGCCAAACTGACCCGTGAGGACTTGAAAATCGCGCCCGAATCCCCTACAATGAAATTGTCCGAAACCCCTGCCGTAGAACCTTCTGACCAGACCAGAAAAACCGTCCGACACGCCCCGCTCGTTTACCGGGTGGAGGAGATCGCCCAACTGTTGGCAATCTCCAACCGTGCTGCGTACAATCTGTGCAACACCACGAAAGATTTCAAGGTGATCCGCCTCGGTACCAGCATCCGGGTAAGCAAGCAGAGCTTTGACGATTGGTTTGCAGCGGTTTGAGGGAGGGAACATCTATGGCATCTATTCTCAGGCGCGGAGATTCCTACTCCGTTCGTTTCAAATACAAAGACCATGCTGGCCGGATCTGTGAAGGCTGGGAGAGCTTCAAAACCAAGAAGGAAGCGCAAGACCGCAAGATCTCGGTAGAGAAAGAACTCTTGGACGGTACGTTCCTCATACCCGATGCAATGACGGTAGCGGAAATGCTGTACAAGTGGCTCCCCATCCAGTCCAGCAAGCACAAGTGGGCACCCAAAACCTACACCCACACGGTAGCCATGATCCAGAATCTTGTCGTGCCCTATCTTGGCAAGAAACAGATTCAGAAGGTTCAGACGTATGACCTCGAACAGTTTTACGCCACGCTGAGCCGGACACCGCGCGGACTGTATAAGCAGGGTGTCAAGCAAACGCTCACCGACAAACAGAAGCGGCAGTTTCTTACGGGTGCTTCCATCCGGGAAGTCCACGCCATGCTCAAGACTGCTTTTTCCTATGCCGTTGAGTGGGGTCTGCTCCTCAAGTCACCGATTCCGAGAGAAGCCCCGAAATCGACCTCGGAAGAACGTGCCATCTGGGACGAAAAGACCATGCTTACTGCGTTGCAGACCATGACCGACCCTACGCTCCACCTTGCTGTTCATCTGAGCATGATTCTCTCGCTGCGTGTCGGAGAGATCCTTGGCTTGCAGCCGGGAGACATCGACTTCGATGCAGCGGATGGACGTGGGACCATCACGGTCGGCAGGAGCTTACAGCGCACCGAAAAGGCTGCACTGGAAAAGACCGACCCGAATCAGATCTACCACATCTTCCCCGACCAGCGTGAGGGCAGCAGCTCCGCACTGGTGCTGAAGAAGCCGAAAACCAAGAAATCCAGCCGCACCCTTTATCTGACGAGACCCTTGAAAGAGGAACTGCTGGCTTGGCTGGAAAAGCTCCGTCAGGACGAGCTTGCCATGGATGGCAGATATCGCAACTGTGGCCAGCTCTTCCGCCTGCCCAACGGTATGCCTGTTGCCCCGGAAGCCCTTTCTAAATGGTACCGCACTTGGCGTGCAGAGCACCCGGAGTTTGAGAAGATCGTGTTCCACGGTCTGCGCCATTCCAGTGCCACTTACCAGTTGATTGAATCCGGCGGCAACATCAAAGCCGTGCAGGGCAACACCGGTCACGCCACCACCGGCATCCTGATGGACACCTACGCCCACACGCAGGACAAGCCCCGGTTGGAGCTGGCTGAGAAGCTGGAAACAGACTTCTATTCACAGGACATCGGTTCCCCCAAATCCGGCTCTGCGCCGGTAAAAGAAAATCTGCCGGACAGCATCCAGATTACCCCGGAAGGGATGCTGAAAGTTGTCCGGCAGATGAACCCCGAGCAGCGGCGTGAGTTCACCCGCCTGCTGTTCGCCTGAAAAAAGTATGGAAAAAACGCTCACGATGCACAGAATGCAGACAATGCAAGGAAAAACACGGCTTTCCCGCCGGTGTGCAAAAAGTGTGCAAAAGTGTGCAGAGCCCCAGAAAATGGAAAATCCCACGAGGAATCTTACGATTCTTCGTGGGATTTTGGTGCGCTCGAGGGAACTCGAATCCCTGGCCCTCTGATTAAAAGTCAGATGCTCTACCGGCTGAGCTACGAGCGCATATTCCGCAGCAAAACAATACTGCCGAATAATATTACCACAATTGACTGCAAAAAGCAAGAGCAGCGCCGAAAAAAGCGGAAATTCCCGCGCAAGCGCCCGGATTTGCGGCGGGAGAGATTTTCCGGCGCACAGCATTCGACGGAAGCCGGTGCGCGCCGCCTATGACTGGGTGCTGCTGTGCAGTGTTTGCAGCCGGCAGTGCTCTGCCCCAAAACCGGCGTGCGGAGCATACCCGGCGGCGCACGCTCCCGTCGGGCAGAAAAAGCAGTGCGGAGCGGCAGTGTCCCGCTATTATATTTAAGGTACGATAAAATGGTGAAACCTAAATTCCGATAGTTGACAACGTGGTAAAATGTGGTACTCTTAGGGTACAAAAAGCTTTTGAGGAGGGTTTTTATTATGGCTATGAAGATGGATCGCCGTTCCTTTTTAAAGACCTCTGCTGCGGTGGCAGCGGCAGTATCCATGACCGGACTGCTGGGCGGCTGCAGTGATGGTGACACTGGCACTGATCTGGGTGGCTTTACGGTTGCTGTGGGCGAATGGAGCGCCGTCCCTTATGATCAGGGTATAGGTACCGGGAAATCTTGGTATGCAGATTTCGCAGTGACAGTGCGCGTTCACAATCTGGATAGCGTCAACGGCTTCAGCTTCCCTGCAAAATCCGTATTTGTGCTTAAGATCAACGGTCAAAAGGTCGCGCTGCAGGGCGGAGATTTGCTGAGCAATATCACGCTGGTCATGAAAAAGGGTGAGCGTAGAACGGGCATTCTGACCTTCCGTCTGGATGAGAGCCAGAAAAATCTCTATCAGGCAATGGAAGCTCAAACCGCAGATATCAAGCTTACGGTTGGCGTTGACCCCACCGAGACCTATACCGGTGTTTACGAAGGCTATACTTTTAAGAAGGATTCCAAGCTTGCGTAATTGAACTCAAGCTGCCTAATACAGGAGGTGCATCGCTATGATCAACCGCAGAACATTTCTCAAACTCAGCGCCGGGGCACTGGTGCTGACCGCCGCAGGGGCTTTGACCGGCTGCGGGGATACCGTAGTCGACAAGACCAGCGGCGTAGCCAAGATCGGTGATGTTACCTTTATCTGTGCAACACCGTTTCTGGGCGGCGGCGATAATTTTGCACTGACCTATTGCACAGAGTTCACTGTCCAGAACAACAGCGCTGAAAGGGTGGTCATCAAGCCGGAGGACATCACCTGCATCTTCCGCGAGTCAGATACAGAGGAAACGCTGTATTTCAAGCGGAACGAGCTGATCGCAGCACCGGGACAGACGGTCGTCTACAATGGCTCGCAGAAGTTCTATCTGGAGACCAAGGAGCGCATCCCGGAAAAGAACAGTCCCGGCACCTATGAGCTGCGCGTGCGCTACAATGGCAAAACCGCTGTGTTCCTCTACGGGAACAACGGCAAAAACGTAACAGGCCGCGTAGAGTAAAACCCAATACATCCCGCCGCCGGGCACTTCTGGAAACAGGAGTGCCCGGCGGCTTTTGTTTTGTGCCGCATTACCTGTTCTTTACATTGGGGCTGGCAGTATGCACAAAGTTTTACGCACTTTTTGCACGTCCATGGTCGCGGCAAGGGCGGCAAAGCGGTAGAATAAGGCCGTTCCCAAGGAAAACACAAAAAGACAGTGCCGGGCGGGCGCCCGGGTTTTTAATGGAGGAAATTCTATCATGAAAAAGATCTCTCGTCGTTCGTTTCTGACCGTTTGCGGTGCAGCTGCTGCGGCTGCTGCTCTGACTGCCTGCGGCGGTTCTGCTTCTTCTGCATCCAGCACCGCTGCTTCTGCTTCCACCACCGCTTCTTCCGCTGCCGGGCAGGCAGCCGGTACCCTGAGCGGCAACGTTGCTACCGGCGGTTCTACTTCCATGAAGAACGTCATTGCTGCCCTGACCGAGGGCTTTGCCGAGGTCGAGCCGGGCGTCACCGTCAGCTACGACCCCACCGGTTCCGGCGCAGGCATCACCGGCGCTACCGACAAGACGCTGGACATCGGCCTGTCCTCCCGCGCCCTGAAGGACGACGAGAAGAACGATGTGGACGGCACCACCGTGGCGCTGGATGGTATTGCCATCATCGTGAACAAGGACAGCAAGGTCGCTGACCTGACTGTGGAGCAGCTCAAGAAGATGTTCACCGGCGAAATCACCAACTGGAAGGATGTCGGCGGCGATGACGGCGAGATCGTTCTGGTGGGCCGTGAGGCCGGTTCCGGCACCCGTGATGGCTTTGAGAGCATCGTGGACGTGAAGGACAGCTGCAAGTACGCACAGGAGCTGACTGCTACCGGCGCTGTCATCAGCGCCGTGGAAGCAAACCCGCTGGCCATCGGCTACGCTTCTCTGTCCGCTGTGGGCGACACCGTTGCCATGGTCACCGTGGAGGGTGTGGAGTGCAGCGAGGACACCGTGAAGGACGGCAGCTACAAGATCCAGCGTCCCTTCGTGTTCGTTACCAACAAGAGCGCTGCCCTGTCTGAGCAGGCACAGGCCTTTGTGGACTTTGCCACCAGCAAGGACGCTGCCGACCTCATCCGCACCGCAGGCGCTGTGCCCGTGAACGAGTAAAAGGCGCTCAGGGTCAGCCCGGCTGGGAGTTCCCCCGCGAAATTCGGGGCTTCCAGCTCCCGCCCTATTGCCTACGGCAACAGGGTCCCACCCTCGGATCATTCGCTGGTGAAACTCCCGGCCGAACTGACCCGGTAACAGGATGGGGACGATGATAAAATCAGCCCGCCGCGTCGGCCTGCCCTAAAAGGCTGGGCTGGTGCGGCTTTTTATAGGATCACGTTATGAAAAATACAACCTCTTCTCTGCGCCGGGTACGGCTGCCCCGCACCCCCGCCGACTGGCTGGAAGCGGTGATGAATTTCCTCTTCTTCCTGTGCGGAATGCTGGCGGTGTGCTGCGTGGTGCTCATCTCGGTGTACATGGTGGTCTCCGGCGTGCCGGCTATCCATAAGATCGGCCTGTTCAAGTTCCTGTTCGGCACCAAATGGGCGTCCACCGCGGCAGAGCCGCTGTTCGGCATCCTGCCCTTCATCCTGTCCAGTGTCTACGGCACGCTGGGCGCTACCATCATCGGCGTGCCCATCGGCCTGCTGACGGCAGTGTTCCTCTCCAAGGCCGCAGACCCCAAGCTGCGCACCGTGGTGGTCACCGCCATCGAGCTGCTGTCCGGCATCCCCAGCGTGGTGTTCGGCCTTTTGGGTATGCAGGTGCTGGTGCCCGCCGTGGCAAAAGCTTTCGGCAAGGCTTCCGGTGCCTGCCTGCTCAGCGCCATCGTGGTGCTTTCCATTATGATCCTGCCCAGCATCGTGTCCGTGTCGGTGACGGCGCTCAACGCCGTGCCGCCGGAGTATGAGCAGGGCAGTCTGGCGCTGGGCGCTACCGACACCGAAACATGGTTCAAGATCAGCATTCCGGCGGCGAAAAGCGGCATTGCCGCAGGCGTTGTGCTGGGCATTGGCCGCGCCATCGGCGAGGCCATGGCTGTGATGATGGTGGCGGGCAACAGCCCCAATATGCCGGACAGCCTGTTCCGCAGCGTCACCCTGCTGACCACTGCCATCGCCAAGGAAATGAGCTACGCCGGCGGCTTGCAGCGGCAGGCACTGTTCAGCATCGCGCTGGTGCTGTTCGTGTTCATCATGCTCATCAACGTTGTGCTGAATGTGGTACTGAAGGGAGGAAACCGCGATGAATAACGGCTTTTCGCCCTCCCGCCGGGCATGGAACCGGGTGATGACCGTGCTGGTCTGGGCAAGCGCAGTGCTGGTGATGGTGCTGGTTGCCGGGATCATCGGCATGGTGCTGGTGCGGGGCATCCCCCACATCAGCTGGAAGTTCCTTTCCACCACCGCCAGTGTGCTGAAAAAGACAGACGGCATTCTGCCCGCCATCCTCAACACCCTGTATGTCATCCTGCTGACATTACTCATCGTATTGCCGCTGGGCGTGGGTGCGGCGGTCTACCTGACCGAATATGCTTCCAACCGGCGGCTCATCGAGATCATCGAGTTCACTAACGAAACGCTGGCCGGTATCCCCAGCATCATCTACGGCTTGGTGGGTATGCTGGTGTTCAGTCAGGCGCTGGGCTTCCAGACCTGTCTTTTGTCCGGCAGTCTGACGCTGGTGGTGATGAACCTGCCCACCATCATCCGCACCACGCAGGAATCCCTCAAAACGGTGCCGCAGGGCTACCGTGAGGGTGCCATGGGTCTGGGTGCAGGCAAGTGGCACATCATCCGCACCATTGTGCTGCCCTGCAGCATTGACGGCATCGTCACCGGCTGCATTCTGGCGGTGGGACGCATCGTGGGCGAAAGCGCTGCGCTGCTGTTCACCGCCGGTGCGGCAGAGGTGATCGCCAAGAGTGTGTTCAAAGCCTACACCTCCAACGGCGCCACCCTGTCGGTGCTGCTGTATCTGCGCGCCTTTGAGGACGGCGATTTCACCTCCGCATGGAGCATCGGCGCAGTGCTGCTGGTGCTGGTGCTGCTGATCAATCTGGCAGCACGTCTGGCGAAAACAAAACTGAAACAGAAGCAGTAAAAGATTGCAGATATTTGATAGCGTCCTCGCCCTCTCAGTCTCGGCACTTCGTGTCTCGACAGCTCTCCCAAAGGGAGAGCCTCTGGCGAAACCGAAAGCTTCGCATGGACTGCCAAGGCCTCTCACTTTGGGAGAGGTGGCATTGCGCAAGCAATGACGGAGAGGGCGAGGATGCTGAAAAAACGCGATCGTCCTATAAAATATGAGGTACTCTATGGAAAACACGAATGTGCCGGTGATATCGGCAAAGGATCTGAACCTCTGGTACGGCGACTTCAAGGCGCTGAAGAGCATTTCGCTGGACGTGGGCGAGCGGGAGATCACCGCACTGATCGGCCCCTCCGGCTGCGGAAAGTCCACCTTTTTAAAGACCCTGAACCGCATGAACGACCTTGTGCCGGGTGTGCGCATTGAAGGCGATGTGCGGCTGAAGGGCGAGGATAT
>OIFZ01000386.1_pt1 | contig 10714 bp, 10 predicted proteins | sample 1582181 | NCBI WGS metagenome assembly OIFZ01 (sample SAMN02674607, study PRJEB24791) | human gut metagenome, SKBSTL069 | isolation source: stool | host: Homo sapiens | place: USA | reverse complement strand
TCTTCTCAAGCACTTTTTGGAATAGCTGGCTTAATTCTTTATCATCTTCTACAATTAATATTTGAAACACAATCTTCTTCCTCCTTTATCAGAACAGATATCTTGCCCATCCAAGCAGATGCTGTACCAAAAGTACGTTTCTCTGACGCTTCTTTGTCAATTCAATTGGCTCTACATGATACGGATCACGATAGGTTCCATCTTCCAATACCTGTCGGGACACTCTTTCATATTCCATCATGCCTTCTTCCAACTGTTTATTAATCTCTTTGCTACGTATTACAAGCATCAGTTCCGTATCCAGATACGTGCTTCTCATATCCATGTTAAAGGAACCGATTACGGATAGATCATCATCAATCAGGATGCTTTTTCCGTGGTAAGAATAGCCGCCTTCATACTCCCAGATATCAATTCCTGTATTTAAAATTCTGTTTCTGTTTCTCGCATAATCAGCAGAACCAAACGGATTTCCATTGTTGGCAACCGAATTGGTCATGATAGAAAAATCCGGAACTCTCTCCGCAATCTCTTTCCATGTATTATACATCATATCATTGCAGATAATATATGGTGTATGAATTTTCACGCGCTCTTTTGCATTTTTCATTAGTTCTCCCAGTTGATACCAGACTACTGGTTCCTTGGGACCTGTGTGGATAGGATTTGACACTAATGCAATCTTTTCTGTCTCAAAAGTTTCGTCCGTGTAATCGGTATCGCAGATTCTTTCCTTATTCTCTTCAAAATATTTCTGATAGCTGTTCTGCAGCTCTAAAACTGCGTTCTTTACAGATTTTCTATTTGCCAGTTTTTTATTGTCATGAAAATAACCACTGTCTTCTTGTTCCCATATCGTTTCAAAATACTCTAACAACTGGTTAACTGAATTTTCTTTCTCAGGTTCATCGCAAACCACTAACACGTCTCTGTCATAGTTCTTATGTCCCGGAAAATCACCCAGGAAATAATTGTATGTATTTCTTCCCCCAAGAATATATCTCTTTCCATCTGCAATCAAATATTTATCATGCATTCTACCCATCATTTTCCACGGTTTCAACGGATTGGCCTTATTATACAGTTTAATTTCAACATTCTCATGGGAAGATAATCCATAGAAATACGGATTTCCTTCCATATCAATCCAGCTCTCCATTCCATCTACTAACAGACGAATATGTACACCTCTGTCTGCCGCATCATGCAGTGCTCCTAAAATCAATTTTCCACTTTCATCGGATTGAAATGCAAAAGTAGAAAGAATAATTTCCTTTTTTGCATTCTTGATCAAACGCACTCTTTGTAAAAGCGCTTCTGGATTCTTTTCTATGATTACTGCCCGTTCTGTATTTTCACTGCATTCGTTCCATGACCCATTTTTTGTTTCTTTTTTGGTTGTATTGGACACTTCCGGCTGCTTTTTATATGCAACGCAGATTCCGAGCAATTCATAAAAAGCCACACATAAAAAAATTGCCAGTATAACAAGAAGGATTTTACATATTTTATGCTTTTTCATTGTACATCACCTGATTCCTTTTTATTTCATACTTATACAATACAAAGTCAATCTCAATTTAACCTCAACAAAATTTATTTTTCATAAAAAATATGACCGGCTTCTTTTTAAAGAAACAGTCATATTTTTATTCTAATATATGAAGGAGCTTTTCTTACTCCGTTGTATTAATCACTATCCATGCAAAATCTTCTTTGTACAACAGACTGTTAGATATAGCAAAAACGGCCTTTCAAAAACAGTTAACTTCTAAATCAACTGTTTTTTGAAAGGTCGTTTCATCAGATTCTTATAGCAATCCAGCAAATAATCTCATAAATAATTGTCCCAGTCGCAAATATGCACTTCGTCCGGTTTGATATTGGTCTGTCACATCACGACATTCTCCCATCGTTCTTATCAGATCATTTTTTATTTCCACAACTGCCTGACAATCTGCCATAAAACAGCCGTTTTCAAAATGGTGATATAAACTTCGATAATCCAGATTAATTGTTCCACAAGTTGCCATACAGTCATCTGCCACACTCATTTTTGCATGACAGAAACCAGGAGTCCACTCATAAACACGAACACCATGTTTAACTAATCCATGATAAAAAGAACGAGTTATATTATAAATGAATTTTTTATCAGGGATACCAGGTGTGATAATTCTTACGTCTACCCCTCGCTTAGCAGCCAGACATAACGCATGCGTCATTTCATCTGTTATGATTAGATATGGAGTCATAAACCAACAATATTTTTCAGCTTTATTTATCATACTGATATAAACTTCTTCTCCTACTTGCTCATTATCCATAGGGCTGTCTGCATAAGGTTGAACAAACCCAGTTTGCTGTGCCGCATAATCATAGTGGAAAAGGTATTTACTAAAATCAGAATCATTAGCATCCTTATCACTTACTGCATTCCACATTTCCAAAAATGTCACCGTAAGCGACTGAACAGCATCTCCTTCTAAACGAATACCTGTATCTTTCCACTGTCCATACGGGTGTGTGTAATTAAAATATTCGTTTGCTAGATTATATCCACCTGTAAATCCGACTTTTCCATCAATAACTGTTATTTTTCTATGATCACGATTGTTCAAAAACAGATTTAAACCTGGCATAAACGGATTGAATACACGGCAATGAATTCCTATTGCCTCCATCTTTTTCACAAAATCTGTGTTAATAAAGCCTATAGAACCCATATCATCGTAGAATACTCTAACTTCCACACCTGCTTTTACTCGCTCTTCCAGAACATCTTGAATCTTATGCCATGCTTCAGCGTCTTCTATCGCATGATATTCCATAAAGATAAACTTCTGTGCTTTCTCCAAATCCTTAAGCTGTGCCTCTAATCCTTTCACTGCTTCATCAAAATACACAATATCCGTATTCTGATAGATTGGATACTGCGAATTTCTTTGTATGTAACTTGCTATATTTCCTGCTTTCGGAATTGTTTCTTTTATTTTGCTCAAACACTCCTGACTGTCCGGAAGCATTGGTAACAATTTGCTATCAATTTCTGCATATCGCTCACGCATTTTATGTGTGCCACCATTCAAACCAATCAACAAATACAGGCCTACACCCATAATTGGGAAAATTAGAATTAAGATGACCCAAGGCATTTTCATAGAGGATGTCTTATTTGATGCGTACAATCCCAAAACCAAGATCCCACTCAAAATCCTTGTAAATAAATTTATGATTTCTGCATATTCATTCAAGCGTGTTACGATAGTAATAATAAAAATCACTTCCAGAAGAATGCAGATTATGGAAAAACACAGCCGTTTTACCCCATTTTTTGTTTTTGCTTTGCCCTCTAAAGTATCTTGTTTCATATATATTCCACCTTCCTACTTGCTCAGTTTTCTCCCTAAATTTCGTGGAACATACCAATTTTGTCTTTTATTCTCTGCATTTCATTATCTGCTTCAATGATAGCTCTTGCAGAATGAAGTAATTCTTCACTTATCTCATCATAGCCAGGCATTTCTTCAATTCCTTTTTTATAGCGAAGTTGATGTTCCAATGTTGCCCAGAAATCCATACCATTGGTTCGAATCTGTAATTCTACACGCATAGGTGTTTTACCCTTAGCAAAAAATACTGGTATTTCAACAATCATATGATAGCTTCGATAACCATTCGATTTTGGATTTTTTATATAATCTTTTATTTCAATAACTTTAATATCATCCTGTTGGGTAATCAAATCTGATATCATATAAATATCGTCAATAAACGCACAAACTATTCGAACGCCTGCTACATCATTGAGATATGTCTGTATATTTTCTGTTGTAAATTCATATCCCATCTTCTGCAGTTTATCGTAAATACTATTGGGCTTCTTAATTCTTGTTTTTATAAAAGAAATAGGATTTCGATTGTTCTCAACTGAAAATTCATCATCCAAAACCTCAAGTTTAGTTTGTATCTCCCGAATAGCACAACGATACATCATCATTAAATTATAAAATTTTGTAGCATTATTTAAAAACTGTAGTGATTCCGGACTGTTCATCCTGAGTTTTTTTACTTCATCTTTTGTCATGGAACTTTCCTTTCTACCTCATCCCTGATTTCAAAACATTATTTATTTTGATAGTTGATTCGTTCTCCTTGAATTACTGGATAACAAATCATTTTATCACTATCCAGATTTTCTACATGCATATCTACTGCACTGATCTGATGGTTTTCATAAGTATTGTAATAATAAATACCTTTTGTAACATTACAACACGACGTATACAATGTGATTTCATATTTTCCATCCGCTACTTCGCAACATCCTCGTTGCTGATCCACAGATCCGAGAATGTGGAAGAATTGGCTAACGCTTTCTTCCTCTGATTCACCTGAAATTGCATTTACCTTTGTAAAAGCTACACGTACAAAGCGTGAGGAAGATGAGAGATCTCCCGGAAGACCTAAACCTCCCATACCTCTACTATATGCATCAAGAGCCAAATTTTCACAGAAAGTATTTCTGGGCTGTTTAGGAGATAAATACATATAATTATTTAGTTGAAACATCTGCTGTGGAAATGGCGGATTATTCGTAAGCACTCCTACTGGATTGTCATAAATATGCAAACCATCTGACATAGATTCTACCGTAATTGACTCATTCTCATCAGAAATGATCCAGTGTAATTGTGCTAATGGCAATTGCTCGCTGAAAGGAGTATTAACAATATTAATTCGTTCAAGAAGCTCGCGAACTTCAACTAAAGAAGAGCACTGACTTAAAATCCACGGAATAAATTCAAACTGTGCAATATTTTCCACATCTGGCTTAATCGCGGCATAAACAGCATTTCCGACAAAATTCAGTCCTGCCATTGCCACTCCTTTTTCATTCATCGCATCATAATATAAAGGATAATCCTCCGCAACATGAGCCATTCCAATAATTGCATAATGATTTTTCATATCGCCAACATGACGGAAATGGAATGAATAGTTACGTGGTGTAATTACTATCTGATCACCATAAGAGAATTCATAATCGAGGGTTCGTCCAAAGTAAAAATCTTTTGTTTTATAAGTTGCTGCTGTACACATGATCGTTTATCCTCCTAAATAGATTGAAATATGTCAATGAGTTTTTTTCTTGAACAATAGTATAGCACAATCTTTTATTCTGTTCCAACTTCATACATGATCATAACATGTAAACTTTAAACTATTTTCCTAGATTATTTCTCCATCAGTTTTTCAAACCAGGTATCCATAGCTAGGATGAATTGACCTACGTCTGGCAATTCTTGCAGCATTTCGTTTAGGGTTTTGTGCTTCACATATTTCTGCACATACACCCAACAGGCAACGCTACTGGCTTCTGATACAATGTCAGCTATGGTTTTGCGCATAAGCTCTTCAAATTCAGTAATTTCTTCTTTTGGGACAACATCATACAGTGTTGGTGCCTGATGACTTAATTTTACGCCATTTTCATTTGCATCTTTAAGCAGATTCTTAACTTTTTCTCTTGAATCCTCCGGTACTTTCATGTACTCCCACATAAATGCTACCACATCGGACGGTGTGTCTTTTTTTAGTGGTGGTAACTGAATATAATCATTGTTTTCGCTCATTTTCATATTCTCCTCACGATATAATAAAATCAATAATACGTTCTCTTGTCATGTCCAGTACAGTGTCCACGAATACTCCTGCAAACAAGATCAGATACAGAATTACACTCAGCGAAAATAGAAATGCAACCTGTACCCAGTCATGATAACAGTATGCAGTCGCTATAATCAATAAAGTGAATATAAATCCAAGGATCCCTCTGACAACCGCATAAGTCTGTACTGTCATTTTTACTGCCAGGCCGATCACAAAAAGGATCAGCCATACCGGCAGTAATAATATCTTCCCAGCAAGTTTTAAAATAAACATGTGCACCTCCTATCTTACCAGTCCTGGCATATCATGGTTCACCTCTGCCTGATAATACCCGTTCATCGTTGACGGTGCATTAAACAGGGCTGCTAATAAATATTTCTTGATGTTCTTCACCTTTGTGGTGTTACCACTCATACAGTGTAAGACATACTCGATATGTGAATAGGTCAGCATCAGAAATTTTTTCTTCACCAGTGATGCCGGATACCAGTTGCTGGCAATCAAGATCTTGTCATTTTTACACATCACAGTCTCTACGATCAGGTTCACGATTTCATCTACCTGCCGCATATCGTCATGATGGGTTACTTCCAGTGATTCATAATCAATGGTCTCTTTGACAAGGTTTTCATAAGCCTGATAATCCTCAGAGCGGTTATCGCCATCGGATCGATTCTCATCTGCAGATACGATTTGATTAGATTTATTATCATTCATTTCAGTATCACTAAGATTAGTATTATTAGGGTTTGAAATGTAAACTTCTTGAAGTTTGTTTTCGGGACTTCTAGAAGTTTGTTTTTGGGACTTCATGAAGTTTGAAATGTAAACTTCTGTAGATTCCTCATTTTCCACAGAAGTTTGTTTTTTAAACTTCTTTAATTCCTCTTCAAATTTTTTCTCATCTGTTTTCTCAGGCATAAAGGTTTTCACGTAGATAACGTTCACCTTTCCAAATCCCTGTCTGCGTTTCTCAATCAGGCCAATCCCTGTTTCGTCATCCAGTTCTCTCATGGATTTGATGGCTTTATTTCTGCCACAGTTCAGTAATTCCATAATATCTTCGATGGAAAAGTAGATATATGCTCTATTTTTGTCGTCAAACCACTGATTCTTGATGGAAAGAGACATTCGATCCAACATCAGTCCATATAAAATTTTAGCATCGCTCGATAAATCTTTAAAATAACTGTCTGTAAATAATGCTTTTGGTATGCGGTAGAAGCTGAACTGATCAGCTTCGGTACCGTAAAAATAATTAAATGTCATTTTTTTCTCCATAATTTCCTCCTTTCATTTTCTGCTAAGAAGTCCTCTTTTTAAACTTCTTTGACTTTGTTTTCTTAGCTTTTTCTATCCTTAACAGGACTGTTCCTGCATCCATTTTTCTAATAATGATTCAATCACCTGCTCCATATCTTTGGCTGTATAATCATCCGGAAAGTACTTTGTCAGTTTCTTTTCTGAGAAGGTAAGAGACCGGGATACTTTCTTTGCCATCACACAGTTATTGAAAATCGATAACATCTGGATCTGATTGATTGGTCCATCATTCAGCTGATTTCTGAGTGCTGCAATCTGCTTTGGCTTGATAAATCCGGTGTCGCGGATATATTCGTAGATCCATTCCTGTACTTCCTTATCGATGTAGGAGATATCAATAGCAACTGTAAATTGGAGCTTTTTCTTATCTACCAGATCTAAAAGTTCTGGTATTAATTCCGTGAGGCGAATATATCTTTGAACCTGTCGTCCACTTTCTCCATTATCCTTTCCAATGAGATCTGCCGTCTCATAATTCCCGACATTTTGTCGGGGATTTTCTTTTGTCGGACGACCTGCTGTTCTTCTCATAGCATCCATTTTCATCTTATATGCAAATGCTTTCTCACTCGGTAACAGTTCCTCTCGCTGAATGTTAGCGTCCACCATCGCAATCACGGCATCATCATCCGATAATTCTCTTACGATTGCCGGAATAGTCGTAAGTCCTGCAAGCTGTGCTGCATGCATTCTTCTGTGACCGGATACCATTTCATATTCTTCATTTTCATCCATGCGAAGCAGTACCGGTGTCAGTACTCCATTGATCTTTACACTTTCAACCAGATCCTGCATCTTTTCATCATCCAGCACCTTGAACGGATGATTTTTAAACGGATGGATCTTACTGATTTCTATCTCCATTGCAGATTCTTCATTTACCACACCCAGCAGTTCATCAATGCTTGCCAGTTTAATCTTTTCGCCACTTCTATTTTTCATTTTTCAAAACCTCCTGTGTTAAGTTCATATATGCTTCAGCAACCTTTCCTTTCGGACAGTGCATGTAGATACTTTTTCCCTCTGCACTGGTCTCAGCAGCTTTTACAGACATCGGGATCACATTTTCAAATACTTCAATCTGGCTTCTGTAGGTTGTATGTACTCTCGATGCAATGTCTCTTGCGTAATTGGTTCTGAAATCTACCATAGTCAGGAGAATGCCCTCAATCGCCAGTTTCCGGTTCAGTCTTTTCTTTACTGTAAGAATGGTCTTGATCAGCTGCTGAAGTCCTTTCACCGGCAGATATGCGGCTTGCACAGGTATCAACACAGAATCGGAAGAGACCAGTGCATTGATTGTCATCATACCAAGGCTCGGCATACAGTCGATCAGGATATAATCGTATCGGCATCTTATCGCATCGATATATTCCTTCATGATCATTTCTCTGCTCATAACATTTCCCATCGTTACTTCCAGGGCAGAAAGCTCAATATTTGCCGGAAGTAGATCTACATTTTCCTGGTGATGTAAGATACCATCTTCCAGAGAGATTTCTTCTTCGTTGATGACATCCATCATGATCGTTGCCAGTGTGATGCGAAGATCATCCGGTTCCTCATATCCAAGACTTGCGGTTAAACTTCCCTGTGGATCCGCGTCAATCAGCAACACTTTCTTACCTTCTCTTGCCAGTCCAATGCCTACATTTACGGTTGTGGTGGTCTTTCCAACGCCGCCTTTCTGGTTTACTACGGATATAACTTTACACATGATTTCTTCCTCCTTTAACTTTCCCATGATTCTTTTTTCCATAATTTCAACAGTGCCAGTATTTCCCGCTTCATCATTGCCGGTGTATAAGAATTCGGAAAATACTTATGTAGCTGTTCGTTTGTGAAAGCCACTCTTGTGATTTCACCCTTTTTAACCTCACACATGATTTCTTCCATCTTTTCCAGTGACAACTGCTTTTCTTTACTCAGTTGCCGGATCCTCTGGGCCTGTGAGAGTGACGGGATTGCCTGTGCATACTCCATTGCTACAAGCAGTTCCTTTTGCTCTTTTTCACTTAATGCAGCTATCTCTACAGCCGGACAAAAAGAAATGATCTCATCATCCAGTTTCTGCAACATTTCCGGTATCAGTTTTGTCAGTGAGATATAACGCTGCACTTGTTTTGGGCTATCACCACAATCTTCACTGATGATTTCTATTGCCCGCTTTCTTGGTGTTTTGTGGTCAACTTGGCTCTTTTTTCGACCACTTTTTCTTTTTAATACGTCATTCTTCAGTTTGTAAGCAAAAGCTTTTTCACTGTAGCTGATCCGTTCTCTGTGAAGATTGGAATCTACCATGCTCAAGATGGAATCATCTTCACTTAATACCCGGATGATTACCGGTACTTTACGGTATCCCAGTTTCTCCGCAGCATGTTTTCTTCTGTGACCGGATATGATCTCATAGTATCCATCCGGTACTGGTCTGACGATTAGCGGATTTAAAATTCCATACTTCTCAATGCTTTCCTGCAGAAGAAACATTTCCTTATCATCTTTTACTTGAAACGGGTGCTCTTTGAACGGACGAAGACGCTCAATCTCAATTTCTATGATTCTTTCTTCGTTTTCTCCTGATTGTCTGTTTGGCTCAGTCATCTTGACTCCTTTCCTCCAGGATTCAGGAAATAAAAAATGCCTGCCTGGAACTTTTATAGATAGTAAAGTTCCAAACAGACATTGCTGTTTGACCATTAGCTGTAGCTAATAGAATTGAATACTGTTTCAGCTAATTTATGTTTGCAGGTTTGGGAGAGATTGTTTCTTTTCCCGCCTTTTCTCTGATTTACATCCCCGAATAAGGGGTGACAACGGAGCGGAATCCAAATGTTGTAAGTACAAAATATTGCTACGTTACTCATGAATTACGCTTGCACCAAAATGATAGATGCAAGCGTTTTACTCTATTTTAGTTTTGACAGTTCGCTTTCGCAGTCTCGCTCCATGGAGCAAGTTGTTCCAGCTGTTCATCTGACATTTTATCGTTTGGCCGTTGTGATAAGAGATATGTCAGATATTTATAGGTATTCAGATCATTCGCTTTTGCCATCTCAACCATTATATACACAATAGCACTAGCAGTGGCTCCTTTAGGACTGGCACTGAACAGCCAGTTCTTCCGGCCAACCGTGAATGGTCTGATCGCATTTTCACTGAGATTATTTGAAAGACTGCAGTGTCCGTCTTCCAGGTAGGTCATCAGGGTGTCTTTCCGATTTTGGGCATAGTTCACCGCTTTCGCCAAACGGGTTCCCTTGTTTGGGCGCTGTTGATCCAGCCAATTCCAGAATACCTCCAGTATCGGCTTCTCCTTTTCAAGACGAAATTGTTTTCTCTGCTCCGCAGTGTGATTTTTTGCTTTTGAGTACCGCTCACAATCAAACAGCTTGGAACAGAACTGTACTCCCTGCACTGCCGGAAGGCTGTAATCATACTCTTTCCCTTTCGGTATGGCATCTGTGAAGTAACGTCTCACATGTGCCCAGCAAGAGCAGCGTTTGATGTCCGGCAGATTATTATAACCCTGGTATCCATCCGTCTCCAGATATCCGCTGAACCCCTGTAGGAAAGATGCTGCATGGAACTTTGCCCTTGTCTCTGTGTAATGGTAGAGCAGGATCGGCGGAAGTCCATCTTCTCCACTGCGGAAGAGCCACATCCAGGAATCCGTTTCCGGATTACGCTCCGGCAGATCGGAAGAGCACACGTCTGAACT
>OIFZ01000375.1_pt1 | contig 10993 bp, 5 predicted proteins | sample 1582181 | NCBI WGS metagenome assembly OIFZ01 (sample SAMN02674607, study PRJEB24791) | human gut metagenome, SKBSTL069 | isolation source: stool | host: Homo sapiens | place: USA | reverse complement strand
ATGAACTTCGGGGAGAAATGGTGGTGCCGACTGCAACGGCACCCACTGAACTCTACAACTTGTACAATTACGATGATGATTTAAGTGGTAATTCATATGCAGATCCTTCTGGATTCTACGAAGTAATAAATGCCTGTAACGATTATCTTCGGAAATTGAAAACATACGAAGAAAAGAACTCTATTAATGAAAGCCACTATAAAGCATTGGTCAGCAGCACGCTGCGTGTCAAGGCATGGATGTTTATGACGATCGCTAAAATCTACGGAGAAGTAGCATGGGTGGATAAACCAATGACTTCGTTGAGAGATTTGTCACAGTTTGACATATTGAATCTTGACGAAACGATGGTAGCTTGCAAGAATCTGCTAGATATTGGTTATGACAATATTGACGGAACTTACGAAACAGCATGGAAAGACTGGGTAGACCCGGATACGGAGCTGGCAAATAGTGAATATCGCCGCTGGGATATGATGACTCCTCCTTACTATGCTCTATATGCAGAGATTTGTTTGTGGTTAGGTAGATACCAACAATGTGTCAACTTGATACTTAATAAGATGAACAGTATCTACCAAAGTACTACCAATCAATCTATCGCTTTCTTACGTAATGATATGTTGTTCAGTCATTATACCAATTTCTTTAATAACGAGACTCCGTATGATTATGAATCGGCGTCAGCAATTATGTATGACTATCAAAACAGGCAGACAAACAGTCTGCTGAAGCATTTCGACTCTGATTATCCGAATAAATATTGGCTGGCACCGGCAGAGGTCGCTGTAGAACGTTTCAGAGATAATGACTTCGGTCCGCTGGGTAGTAAAGATAAAGATTTCAGAATGGGTTACACAGTATCTGAATACAATGGTAAATGGGTTATCAGCAAATTCCGTCCAACTTCTAAACCTGTACGTACCGCTTATCGCGATGATGTATTCGTATATACCTACCGCGGTGCAGACCTTTATTTTATGTTGGCAGAAGCATTCAATCAATTAGGTAGAAGATCTGTAGTTGACGCACTAATTAATGTAGGAGTCAATGCCTACTCTAGTGAGTTTGATATTGATGAGGAAGGTACTTATTCCGGCAATTGGTATGGTATTACTCCTCATTGGACGAATAATAGTACTGTATATTATTATTCAAACGGGACAACTGGTATTGGTAGTCGTAAATATGGTGACAGAGGGATTCGTGGAGTAGAAGTAAGCTATAGTAACTTAGGAGCACGTACTTTCACATCTAATGTACAAAACAATGACGAAGAAATATTGAAAGAAATGATGCTGGAAATGGCATGCGAAGGAAAAGTTTATCCGGCTATGATTCGTATGGCAAAACGTTATAATGATAATAGTTTCATGGCGAAGTATATTTCGGAAAAGTACGAAACTACTGGCAATGCTGAAGACATTCGTTCCAAAATAATGAATGGAGACTATTTTATCAAATGGAATTTAAAATAAAGATCCTCAAATCATCCTTTGGATTGGATTATTAGGGTGGAGTGACGCGGGTTTTTGAATGAGAATCCGCGTCATTTGTTTCAAAAATAAATACTTTTGTAAATAACAATAATAAAGAATCATGAAAACATTCGCAGTATCTATTGCAGCACTTTTTATTTGGACAGCTTGCGGAGATGGAAATCAGCCGATAATTGACCGTGAGGCATTAGTAGAAAGGAATAGTCCTGTTGTGACGGCATTCGATTCATTGGCTTCACTTTCTGTAGGAAATGGAGAGTTTGCTTATACGGTAGACATAACCGGATTACAGACGTTTCCGGACAATTATAAAAAAGGAGTTCCATTGGGAACGCAAAGCCAGTGGGGCTGGCATAGCTTCGCCAATCCGGACCGGCTTACTCCGGAAGAAACCCTGAAAGAATACGATTTTGGCAGGGGAAAGAAAGAACTTTACGCTACTCAATTCAAAGAAGAAGGCAGACAGCAGGATGCCGCTAATTGGTTTCGTGTCAATCCGCATCGTCTTCATTTAGGAATTGTCGGTTTTGACGTGGAAGAAGGTACGGATATTGAACAGGTAACTGACGTTCATCAGAAACTTTGCTTGTGGGATGGAAAAATCGAAAGTCGGTTTAAATTAAACGGTGAAGATTATCAAGTGGAGACAGTCTGCCATCCTTCTAATGATATGATTGCTGCAAATATTACTTCTAAGGCGCATACCGGGATTTGTTTTCGCTTTCCGTATCCTACGGGCGCTCATTGTGATGATGCATGTAATTGGGAAGCCGTTGATAAACATACAACGACTATTGTTACTCAAAATGAATCTTCCGCAGTTTTGAAACATACTTTAGATAGCACAGAGTATTTCGTAACTTTGTGTTGGGAAGGGAAGGCTACTTTAAATGAGAAAGCAAAACATTATTTTGTCCTGACTCCGATGGACGATCATTTAGCTTTTACATGTGCTTTTACTAGTACAGCTCCTTCAACGCAGCCTGTTACTGTAGCACAAACTCAAGAAGAAGCAAAAAACTATTGGAACTCGTTTTGGAAGGAAGGCGCAGCTGTTGACTTTTCGGCATGTACGGACCCACGGGCCAAAGAACTGGAACGACGTGTGGTACTTAGCCAATATTTGCTTGCTATTCAGAGCGCAGGTACTACTCCTCCGCAAGAGACGGGGCTTACCTATAATTCGTGGTTTGGCAAATTCCATCTTGAAATGATCTGGTGGCACGAAGCTCAATTTGCTCTTTGGAATCGTAGCAACTTACTTGACCGTACATTAGGTTGGTATGAAAAGGTTGAACCGATAGCGCGTCAAATAGCCCAAAGACAAGGGTTTGATGGTGTTCGCTGGATGAAAATGACCGATCCTTCAGGAACGGAAGCCCCTTCCAAAGTAGGAAGTTTTCTGATTTGGCAACAACCTCATTTAATTTATTTGGCAGAATTACTTTATCGTGCTGATCCGACTAAAGAAGTATTGGAGAAATATAATCGTTTGGTACAGGAGACTGCAGAATTTATGTACTCTTTTGCTACATACGATGAACTGGAAGGACGTTACGTATTGAAAGGTGCCATTCCTGCACAAGAAACGTTGCGTGCTGCAGAAACAATTAATCCTCCTTTTGAACTTTCTTACTGGCATTTTGCCATGCAGACCGCTCAACAATGGCGTGAACGTATGGGACAGCAACGCAGTTTGGAATGGGATGAAATGATCGATAAACTTTCCCCTTTAGCATCTAATAATGAAGGACTTTATCTGGCTGCTGAAACAGCCATAGATACTTATAAAGATATTCGTTATACTTCCGACCACATGGCAGTATTAGGTGCAGTCGGTATTCTTCCGATGAATAAACTTATCCGGGAAGATTATATGAAAAATACATTGCACTGGATTTGGGATAACTGGAATTGGGGTAAAACCTGGGGATGGGATTATCCGATGACGGCTATGAATGCTGCCCGTTTGGGTGAACCGGAAAAGGCCGTCGGAGCTTTACTGATGGATAAACGCACAAACACATACTTGCCGAATGGTCATAATTATCAGGACGGTCGTTTACGTATTTATTTACCGGGTAATGGCGGCTTGCTGACTGCTATTGCGATGATGTGTGCCGGTTGGGACGGATGTACGGAGACTAATCCGGGATTTCCGAAAGATGGAACCTGGAATGTCCGTTGGGAAGGATTGAAGCCATTACCATAATCAAACACAAAAAATATGAGTTATTTTCATCTGAATTTTATTTTAAAAGGAAAGTTGACTGTTTGTTGCCTCTTGATGTTGTCGGCGATGCCATTAAATGCTCAAAGAGAGGCAAAGCAGATCGGTGACTTTAAAGAATCCATCTCCTTGAATGAACATCTGCGAGGTACAAAAAGGACGTTGCAATATCGTCCCGATGGTGATGAGTTTGTTTGTGTCAATGGTAAGAATCGGTATACCCGTGCTTTGTACGGTAGTCACAGTCCCTTTCGGGTAGAAACAAGTGACCGACCGGTTTTTGCTTTTTATAATAACGGACGCGGAGGAAATATAAGTTTCAAAGTCATTCTTCGTGACGGAACAGAATTGGCGCTTGACTGCACCGGGCATTGTGAATCCCGTTATTCGGCTGGAAAACGTACCTATTATTTGACAGACCCGTCTTGGGGAAAAGGAGAACTGCGTATTTCTGTATTGGCATTAGCCGATATGGATGGAGCTATTTGGCGTTTTTCTCCTTCGAATATGCCTAAAGGAGCTATACTTCGTTGGCAACATGGGGGAGCTACCGGAAAACGTTTGAGTCGTAATGGAGATATGGGGGTAGATCCGGCTGATTGCTTCGAACTTCCTGCCGAAGCGACTGACCTTGTCACAGGTGAACTTGCTTTGCAGAAAGAAGTATACTTGGTACGTGGGGAGGTTCCCGAAGACTATAATGTCCGTAAACTCTATCAACAAGCGGAGGCAGCCTCTTTGGCGTTGGCTTCTCATTTGAAGATAGAAACGCCGGACCCTTATTTGAACACGTTGGGTGGTGCATTGGTCGCAGCTGCCGATGGAATTTGGGACGGACAGGTTTGGTTGCACGGTGCTATTGGCTGGCGTATGCCGTTAAGTGGATGGAGGGCCGGATATACTGGTGATGCCTTAGGTTGGCATGACCGGGCACGGACTCATTTTGATGCTTATGCAGCCAGTCAGGTGACTGATGTCCCGAATACAATACCTCATCCGGCACAGGATTCTACAATGAATCTGGCGCGTTCGGAAAAACGTTGGGGAACTCCTCAATATAGTAATGGGTATATTTGCCGGAATCCTGAACGTAACAACCAGATGCACCACTATGACATGAATCTTTGTTACATGGATGAATTGTTATGGCACTTCAACTGGACGGGAGATACTGCGTATGTCCGCAAAATGTGGCCTGTGATTACCCGCCATCTAGCTTGGGAAAAATTAAATTATGATCCGGACAATGATGGTTTATATGATGCATACGCTTGTATTTGGGCAAGTGATGCGCTTTACTACAACAGTGGCGCAGTCACCCATTCGTCGGCTTATAACTACCGTGCCAATAAAATGGCAGCTTTTCTTGCTTCTTTGATAGGCGAAGACCCTTCACCTTATCAGAACGAAGCCGAGCAAATATTGAAAGCGATGAATAAGCGTCTTTGGATGCAGGGCAAAGGTTGTTGGGCGGAATATCAGGATTTTATGGGACATCGCCGGCTTCACGAAAGTCCGGGATTATGGACTATATACCATGCACTCGATAGCGACGTTGCCGATCCTTTTCAAGCTTATCAGGCTACACGGTATGTTGATACGGAAATACCACATATTCCCGTGTATGCCGATGGACTGGAAGAGGGGTATGCAACGATTGCCACTACCAATTGGTTACCTTATTCCTGGAGTATCAATAATGTGGCTTTCGCAGAGGTAATGCATACAGCTTTGGCCTATTTCCAGGCAGGACGTCCGGAGGAAGCATATCGATTGATGAAAAGTTCATTTCTGGATGGTATGTACTTAGGTAACAGTCCCGGCAATTTGGGGCAAGTCAGCTTTTATGATGCTGCCCGTGGAGAGTGTTATCGTGACTTTGGAGATCCGATAGGGGTAGCTTCCCGATTACTGGTACAAGGATTGTATGGCATTTTACCCGATGTATTGAACGGGAAGATGGTGATTCGTCCGGGATTTCCCGCAGGATGGTCAAAAGCTTCTATTTCTTTGCCTGACATAACCTATCACTTTGTCAGGGAGAAAGATACAGATATTTACCGGATAGAGCAACGTTTTAAGGCACCTTTGGCATTGACATTACAAGTGAATGTCGGAAGAGAAAGGATTCATTCTGTGAAAGTAAATGGGAAAGAAGTTGACTGGAGCTTTGCGGAAGCTGCTTCCGGTTATCCGGTGGTTGTTATTCCTGCTTCTTCTGCCAAAAAAGCAATTGTCGAAATTGTGTGGGAAGGAAACTGTCTGAATCCGGTTCTGCCTGAAACACAAGCGGAGGCTTTAGCGGAGATCCGTGTTCCATCCATTTTAGGGGCGGTATTCGGTGAAATATATGATCCGCAGGGAGTGCTGATACAACCGAATGTTAGTGATACATCTATAAGAAGTAAGGTCAATGATCATTTGGGGCATCATACATTCTTTGTTCGCATGAAACAAGGACAGATGGAATGGTGGCAGCCTGTAAACGTACAGATTACAAAATCGGAAAAATCACCGGTCATTCTTCCTTTCTCACAGGTGAATACGTCAGAGTGCCGGGTGATGAATATGGATTCTTTGTTCAACGCGAATGTGACTGATATTTTCCGGAATGAGTATCTGACACCTCGTTCGCCTTATACCACTTTACAACTTCCTGTTCAGGGCATTGGCGAGTGGTGCCATCCTAAATTAACTGCTGATATTGATGATGCAGGTTTGCGTGCCTTGGTACGTGATGAGATGCTGACTACCAAACTGGGTGTGCCGTTCCGAACATTGGCTCAAGGAAGCAATATTGCTTTTACTTCGTTGTGGGATAATTATCCCGACAGTTTGAGTATTCCGCTTTCCGGTCGGGCTTCTCATGCCTATTTAATGATGGCAGGCAGTACCAACCACATGCAGTGTCGCATTGCTAATGGTATTGTTCGTGTATACTATACAGATGGAACTTCTGATGTATTGGAATTAGTGAATCCGGATAACTGGTGTCCTATTGAACAGGATTTCTATGTTGATGGTCAGGCATTCACCGTTGTTTCTCCCCGTCCTTATCGCATTCATTTTAAGACGGGTTTGGTTAGCAATGACTTGGGAAAGGACTTAGGCATAAAGGGTGTTTATGGACGTTCCATCGAGGGAGGAGCAGGTGTACTTTTGGACATGCCTCTGAATCCTTCCAAAGAGTTAAGTCATCTGACGTTGGAAACACTTTCAAACGATGTTGTTATCGGTTTGATGGGAGTTACATTGCAATAAAATAAAAATAACATATTAATAAAAGGATAAGAATTATGATGAGAAGAACTATTAATTTACTACTGATGTTGCTTTTTGTGGCAGAGGTAACATCTGCGAATACTGTTGATTTTGATAAAGCATTTAAAGAAAGCGCCCGTATCGAAAAACAGATTAAACGGACCTCTTTCCCGAAACGAACATTTCTTATAACTGATTTTGGAGCAAAAACGGATGATGAGGCTAATCCTTGCCATGAAGCCATTAATCAGGCTATTCTACAGTGCAGTCTGTCAGGAGGTGGCACAGTAATTGTTCCTAAAGGTACTTTCTATACCGGACCTATTACTCTAAAGAGCAATGTGAATTTCCATCTCGAAGAGGGAGCTGTTTTGAAATTCTCTACAGATCAAAGCCTTTATTTTCCTGCTGTTTTAACTCGTTGGGAAGGAATTGATTGCTATAATGCTCACCCCTTGATTTATGCTTACGGTGAAAGTAATATTGCCATAACCGGAAAAGGTATTATCGATGGACAAGGTAGCATGGAAACTTGGTGGCCGATGTGTGGAGCGGTAAAATATGGCTGGAAAGAAGGCATGGTGGCTCAGCGCAATGGAGGTCGTGAACGTCTGTTGATGTATGGTGAAACATCGACTCCCGTTTACAAACGTCTGATGAAACCGGAAGACGGGATGCGTCCGCAGCTATTGAACTTACATTCCTGCCACACCATCTTGATTGAAGGTGTTACTTTGTTAAACTCTCCATTTTGGGTGATTCATCCTCTTTTCTGCGAGAGCTTGATTGTTAGCGGAGTGACTGTTTTCAATCGTGGACCTAACGGAGACGGATGTGATCCTGAATCTTGTAAGAATGTGTTGATAGAGAATTGTACATTTGACACGGGTGATGATTGTATTGCCATTAAATCAGGACGTAATGAAGACGGGCGTAAATGGAATATTCCCAGTGAGAACATTATCGTACGTGGCTGCATGATGAGAAATGGACATGGAGGAGTAGTGATCGGCAGTGAGATTTCCGGTGGTTACCGTAACTTGTTTGTAGAAGACTGCCGAATGGATAGCCCGAATCTGGATCGTGTCATTCGTATTAAGACGAGCACTTGTCGCGGAGGACTTATAGAAAATGTATATGTACGCAATGTGACGGTAGGACAATGTCGTGAAGCTGTACTTCGCATCAATCTGCAATATGAGAATCGGGAGAAATGTAAGAGAGGGTTTGACCCGATTGTCCGTAATGTGCATTTGAAGAATGTAACTTGTGAGAAGAGTAAATTAGGTGTGCTTATTATCGGATTGGAGGATGATAAACATGTATATAATATCAGTGTAGAGGATTCTCATTTTAATAATGTAGCCAAAGGGGCAAATGATATTAAAGGGGCGAAAGATGTGACTTTCAAAAACCTTTATATCAATGGTGAATTGGTGAAATAGGGCATAATTGTAATAGATAAAAATCCAGCTATGAATGAAGAAGAATGGAAGACTGTCTGTGACGTACAAATTTATGTTACATCTTTATCAGCAATAAGTGATTGTAATTGGAATAAGTTAGAATTCTGGATAAATCTTCATCAGGATGGTTTTATCTATAAATTGAGGCATTATTATCCTATACTTTCAGAAGATGATATACATATCATTCTTTTGTTACGTATCGATTTTAGTAATGCGCAGATTTCAGAGTTGTTCCATATTCTAGGAAGTTCTTTTCGGATACGCCGTAGTAGATTGAAAAAGAAAATGAATGTTTCTTGTGAATCTATTACCGATTTTATTAAATCATTACGTTTAGAATAATCTTTCTTTAAAAAACATATTTAAATGCGTATACATTGGCTGTGTATACGCATTTGTATACGGTTGAAATTTGTATTCCAATTTATAAATGTCGTCCTTTGTAACAACAAGAACGATAAACTTTTATTCGTACTAATATTATGGAAAAATACAGCTCCTTATTTTTAAAGTAGTTCTTGTGAAAAAATGAATTTAGGCTTTATTATGGTTGGATTAGTTTTTCTAATCAGTATTCCGAGTAATTCATCAACAACTATAAAAAATAAGGAAAATCCTTGGTCTTATTGTTATTCTGATGATTTGCGTTTCTTGCAATCAAAAAAGGAAGGCAGAGGTATCTCTGTCTTCCTATACACACGATGTACAGAACAAAAATATAAATTATTAATCAACTATTCAGATTATGAGGAAAGCACTTTTTGTCTTTCACAAATTTCACAGAGACGTAAGTTGTAGTTTGACAGGTATTTACTGTGATTAAAGATCCTTTTTTAGCTCTTCACATTCTTCACACTGTTCACACTCTTAAGAAAGAAGCCTTGGTCAAAGTGTTTCCCAACTATGGAAGAACATAGGAAGACGAATATGATTGAATACTGGATTGAAATAGTAGACATGATATTAGCCAATTATAGTTGACCATATAGCCGACTTTAGTTGGCTATGTGGTCAACTTCCTTTAGCTAAGTGGACGACTCTAGTTGGCTGTTAACCTAACTTCAAAATTGGCCTGTAGAGCTGACACGATGTCGTGTTAAACTGTATACTTTATGTGTGGTTACAGTTTAATTCGTTTCCCCACCGTTTTGATTCGCCACGATTGTAATTTAATGCAAATCATTAGTTGGTATATGGAAAAAATGACATATATATGGATAATAATCCTCATTTCGAAATAGTCTGCGATGTTTTTTTGTATTCGTTATTCCTTTTGGTTAGTTTTGCTTGTATAAATCTTAAAAAAACTATGAAAAGATGTATCTTTGTAACCAGCAATCAAAATAACCCAAAGCACTATATGAAATATAAATTATTATGCCTTTTCGTTTTGTTTAGTTTTTCTATATCGGATCTGTATGCTGATATTGAACTTAGTTCCAAACAAATGAGAACCAGTGATGGGCTACCTAGTAATTCTGTACGATGCATGTTTCAGGACAGTAAAGGGTTCTTATGGTTGGGTACTTTAGACGGATTGACCCGTTATGATGGAAATACTTTTCTTACTTATCAGTTGGAAAGCGGGAAACACGATCGGATTTCTTTAGCAGATAACAGAATAAAACATGTGGCAGAGGATAAGAACGGTTTTTTGTGGATAAAGACTGTACCGGAATTATTCAGCTGTTATGACCTACAGAAAGCTTGTTTTGTAGATTTTACCGGTACCGGAAGTGATGGAGAGAACTATTCGGAAATATTTATGTCCTCTAATGGAGATGTGTGGCTTTGGCATAGAAGGAATGGTGTGCGTCAAATTGTTTGTGAGGACGATCGGACTATGACCTCTGTGAAGTTTAGAACGAAATTTGGAAACCTGCCCGATGACCGGATTAAATTTATAAATGAAGATTCTAGTGGCAGGATCTGGATTGGTACCATGCAGGGACTTGCGTCTGTTTATAAAGGGAAAGTTGAATTTATCGATAGGAAATTGAATTTTTCTTCTTCTTTCCCTCATGGAGAGGATATGTATTTTCTGACAAAGAGTGGAGATGTGTATCGCTGTGTAAATGGATCGAAAAAAATAGACTGTTTAGCGTCACTGTCTGCTATTGCCGGTAATACATCTGTCAGTACACATTCATTGATAAAAGATAAATGGGTTATATTTACTTCTAGCGAAGGGGTATATGAATTTGATTTTCAGAATTTTCAAATAACTCCTTGCCGGGAATTGAAAATAAATAATGGAAAAGTGATTCATGACAATTATGGAGATTGTTGGGCTTACAATAACACTGGACGAATTTATTATATAAACTCGAAGAGCGGAGAAATAAAGAATTTTCAACTGATCCCTGAAGAGAAGATGAAATATATAGATTATGAACGCTATCATGTGGTGCGTGATGACCGGGGGATTGTGTGGATTTCAACTTATGGAAACGGACTTTTCACCTACGATATTCAGGAGGACCGGTTGGAACACTTTGTTTCCGAAGGGAAGAATGCAGGACCTATAGGGTCAG
>OIFZ01000373.1_pt1 | contig 11127 bp, 8 predicted proteins | sample 1582181 | NCBI WGS metagenome assembly OIFZ01 (sample SAMN02674607, study PRJEB24791) | human gut metagenome, SKBSTL069 | isolation source: stool | host: Homo sapiens | place: USA | reverse complement strand
TCCGATCTAAATATCTGTATGGACGTCTGCATGATTGATGTGACGGAGATTGATTGTCGGGAAGGCGATCAAGCTATCATCTTCGGTGATGATCTGCCGATTACGGTGTTGTCCGATAAGCTGGATACGATTCCTTATGAAGTGTTGACAAGTATATCAACACGGGTGAAACGGGTATATTATCAGGATTAATTCACCACAGATTACACGGATTCACACAGATTGAAGAGAATATATAGTAGCAATAAATCGAAAGATAAGCTATAAATCTGTGTGAATCCGTGTAATCTGTGGTGAAAATGATTATATTTGCAGCAACTATTAAAAACCTCTTATATCAAATAAACTTATGACAAACTTATTATTGTTAGGCTTTTTGCCCAGTGGTTCCGAATGGATTATTATCGCTTTGGTTATCCTTCTTCTTTTTGGTGGAAAGAAAATTCCTGAACTGATGCGCGGATTAGGCAAAGGCGTAAAGAGCTTCAAAGACGGTGTGAACGAAGCGAAAGAAGAAATAAACAAGGCAAAAGACGAGTTGGACAAACCTGTAGATCCTTCTAAGAACTAAAAGAGCACAACATACGGATGGCAGAAATGACCTTTTGGGATCATTTGGACGAACTGCGTAAGGTACTTTTTCGGGTAGTTGGAGTTTGGTTTGTATTGGCAATAGGCTATTTTATTGCTATGCCCTACCTCTTCGACCATGTGATACTTGCGCCTTGCCACAATGATTTCATATTCTACGATTTATTACGGCATATCGGTAAAACATTTGATTTGACCGATGACTTCTTCACGCAACAATTTTATGTGAAGCTGGTCAATATCAACTTGGCTGCTCCTTTCTTTATTCACATGTCGACAGCATTCTGGATGTCGGTGGTGACGGCTATGCCTTATATCTTTTTTGAAATATGGCGTTTCATCAATCCCGCCCTTTATCCGAATGAGAGAAAGGGCGTGCGTAAAGCATTGACTATCGGAACACTGATGTTCTTCATCGGTGTACTGTTGGGCTACTTTATGGTTTATCCGTTGACTCTCCGTTTCCTTTCTACTTATCAGTTGAGTTCGGAAGTGGAGAATATCCTGTCGCTCAATTCTTATATCGACAATTTTATGATGTTGGTACTCTGTATGGGGCTAGCTTTTGAATTGCCGTTAGTGACCTGGCTGCTATCCCTGCTGGGAATAGTCAATAAGTCTTTCTTGCGGAAGTACCGTCGCCATGCGATTGTCATCATTGTGATAGCTGCTGCCATTATTACTCCGACAGGCGATCCGTTTACATTGAGTGTTGTCGCTATTCCGCTTTATCTGTTGTACGAGATGAGTATTTTGATGATAAAGGACAAGAAGAAAACAGAAGAGGAAGTTGAAGATGAAGCTGGAGATGAAGTTGCCCTGTCCGAAGAGTGAAGCGATAGAATCTTATGAAATCCTTTTAGCAGTTTGCCGGGCGGAAGATGCTTATCTTGCCGTAGGATATAAGCAAATGCGCGACTTGCTGGAGCGTATTTGTCGCGCGCAAATGCAAAACGAAAGCTTACAGATGACCGACCTTTCCGCACGAATCAGTTTTGTGGCGGCTAAGGTCGGTCTCTCTGTTGCAGAGCAGAACCGGCTGCATACTTTCCGGCTCACTTCGAATGCTATCTTGAACCGCCAGCAGGAGCCCAACCGGGAACAACTCTTGCGCGATGCGAAAACATTAGCTTTCTTTATTCGTAAACTTCTGGAAGAGGATATTCCTTTGGAACTATACCGGCTACTTCCGCGTGTGGATGCCACCTACCTGGTTGCGCCTCCTGCCCGCGAACGAGTGCAGCGAATGCGTGTCTGCTTCCAGTATGCCGACGAGCAATATTTGTATGTAACTCCCTTGGATGAAGTCTCGGAGAAACCATATTTAGTTCGTTATAATATCCCTCAAATCAATGAAGAATTTGCAGAAACGTGCAAACTGCTTTGGCGTCATGCCCAGGTCAATTTATTGGATGTTGCAGTGGATGAGGCGGGAATCCTGACTCCTTCTTTCATTGTACTCGAACCGGATTATTTACTTGACATCAGTTCTTTGGCAGAGTGCTTCCGTGATTACGGGCATCATCCGGCCAATTATTTTCTTTCCCGTCTTCAACCGATCGAAAATGCCCGGCCTCTGTTACTGGGAAATATAGCCAATCTTTTTCTGGACGAATGGATTCATGCGAAGAGTGAAGACATAGATTATCGTACCTGTATGCAGAAAGCCTTCCGGCGTTATCCTATTGAACTGGCTGCCTGTTCCGATTTGCGCGACAAAGAGAAAGAGCGCCAATTCTTTGAGGACTGCAAACTGCACTTCGATCATATTCGTGAAACGGTCAATGATACCTTTCATGCAGCCGGTTATGAACTGGACAAGACAGATGCCGTGCTCGAACCGTCTTATATCTGTGAAGCACTCGGACTTCAGGGACGTCTCGACTATATGCAGCGGGATATGTCTTCTTTCATAGAAATGAAATCCGGCAAGGCGGATGAATACGCTATCCGGGGCAAGGTAGAGCCGAAGGAGAATAATAAAGTACAGATGTTACTTTATCAAGCAGTCTTGCAATATTCAATGGGAATGGATCACCGGAAAGTGAAAGCCTATTTGCTTTATACCCGTTATCCGCTTCTTTATCCCTCCCGTCCTTCGTGGGCGATGGTGCGTCGGGTGATTGATTTGCGTAACCGCATTGTGGCCGATGAATATGGCGTCCAACTACGCAACAGTCTGGAATATACGGCACAAAAACTGGAAGAAATCAATGCCTCCACCTTGAATGAAAGAGGATTGAAAGGACGTTTTTGGGAAACATATCTGCGTCCTTCTATTGATAACTTTCAATCGAAACTGAAAGCTCTTTCTCCAGTGGAAAAGAGTTACTTCTATGCGGTGTACAACTTTATTACAAAGGAACTTTATACCTCAAAATCCGGTGATGTGGATTATGAAGGACGTACCGGGGCAGCTTCTTTATGGCTTTCTACATTAGCGGAGAAATGCGAGGCCGGAGAAATCATCTATGATTTGAGAATAAAGGAGAATCATGCTGCCGATGAACATAAAGCCGGACTTACTTTTTCTTTCTTTAAAAAGGAAAAGCCTGGGGAAACTTTGTTGAATGAGTCTGCCGTAAATGACATTACCGGAGATAAAGCTATTGGAAATGATATTACTGGAAATGAAGCCTCTGCAAGTAAGAGTGTCAGAAGTGAAACTCTTGAAACAGAGACTTCTCTCCCAAATTTCCGTCAAGGCGATGCCATTATCCTTTATGAACGTAACCGCGATACAGATAACGTCACCAATAAAATGGTTTTCAAGGGTAATATTGAATACCTGACAGAAAACGAAATAGGTATCGGCTTACGTGCTACCCAGCAGAATCCATCCGTACTTCCTGCCGAAAGCCTTTATGCGATAGAACATGATACAATGGATACAACATTCCGCTCGATGTATCAGGGGTTATATATTTATCTTTCTGCAAGGAAGGAACGTCGTGACTTGTTGCTGTCACAGCGTCCTCCTCGTTTTGATGAATCATTGGATTCCATGATTTCCCGTTCGGAAGACGATTTTACGCGAATCGCCCTGAAAGCAAAAGCCGCACAGGATTATTTCCTTCTTATCGGACCTCCGGGAACAGGCAAAACTTCATGTGCCCTGAAGAAAATGGTAGAGACTTTTCATGCAGATAAAGATGCGCAGATTCTTTTGCTTTCATACACCAACCGGGCTGTCGATGAGATATGCAAGTCGCTGGCTTCCATTGATCCGGCAGTTGATTTTATACGTGTGGGAAGTGAATTATCATGTGATGAAGCCTACCGCGGGCATCTGATTGAAAATGAATTATCCTCTTGTAACCGTCGTTCGGAAGTGTACGAACGCATCCGGAATTGTCGGATTATTGTGGGAACGGTAGCGGCTATTTCCGGCAAACCGGAACTGTTTCGTTTGAAGCATTTTGATGTAGCCATTATTGATGAGGCTACCCAAATATTGGAACCGCAGTTGTTAGGCATCCTCTGTGCACGTGGAGAAGACGGAAAAGATGCAATAGATAAGTTTGTGTTGATCGGAGATCATAAGCAACTGCCTGCTGTTGTGCAGCAAAATACGGAGCAATCGGCTATTTATGATGAATCTTTACTGTCTATCGGGTTGACCAATCTGAAAGATTCCTTGTTTGAACGCCTCTACCGGAACTGTACTGCAACAGTTCATCGCTCCTACGATATGCTGTGCCGTCAAGGGCGAATGCATCCGAAAGTTGCTTTGTTTGCTAATCGTGCCTTTTATGGAGGGCATCTGATCCCTGTCGGCCTGCCTCACCAAATAGAATCATCCGATACCATCTGTCGTTTGGCTTTTTATCCCTCTGTGCCGGAGAAGGCTGGAGCGTCTGCAAAGATCAACTATTCGGAGGCACGTATTGTTGCCGACTTAGCTGTTCGCATTTATGAAGATCATCAGACAGATTTTGACGAATCCCGTACTTTAGGAATCATTACCCCTTACCGGAGTCAGATAGCATTGATAAAAAAAGAAATAGAATCATTAGGTATTCCAGCTCTAAACCGAATCCTGGTTGACACAGTAGAACGGTTCCAGGGAAGCGAGCGTGATGTAATAATCTATTCCTTCTGTGTCAACTACCCTTACCAACTAAAATTTCTATCCAATCTGACGGAAGAAGAAGGTGTTTTGATCGACCGGAAACTGAATGTTGCCTTGACCCGTGCAAGAAAACAGATGTTCATTACAGGAGTTCCCGAACTACTCGAACGCAATCCACTCTATAAAAGTTTATTAAAATTAATAGAAAGCTTCTGAAAAATTGCATCATTTTGCAGATGTTAGTTTTTATTCTCTCTTTATGCAATTCATTAACACCTCTATGTTGAACAAACGCCTATATTTGCAACACGTTTTTTTCATAGAGATTTAGATTTAAGGTTAGAAGAATTGTGGAAGTCGTGAGACTTCCCTTTTTTTCATCTTAACGTTTACTATACTTCATTATAGGAATGCAAAAACACTGTTTTTAGTGTTTCGGTTAAAAATTTTGCAGGAGGATGATGCAGGATAAGTAAACCTAAAAAGCCTTCTTCGTGAGAAGAGGCTTTTTTATTTTTTCATTTTTCATTTTTTTGAATAATTGGTTAAAACAAAAGAGTAACTCGGCGACGAGTTACTCTTTTGTTTTTAACGATTCTATCTGTTCGAATAGATTTACTCTAATACGATAGGTTTGTATTTCGGAACTAATGCCTTCATGATAACCCAACCCAATAGATAAGCTACTGCACATACGCAGAAGATAACGAAATATCCGGCTGGTTTACCTTCGAAGCCCATGAATGTCATGGCAGGGTGAACAAATTGTGCCCCTTGTTCCAACAGATCTTTCGTCATTTCCACTTCATGACCGTCAACCATCGTTGTTCCGGAAGCATATACGAACAAGTTACCTGCCACTTTCTGAAGAATCATAGAGCCTACGCCTCCTGCCATACCACCTATACCGGTGATACTTGCAATAGCTGTTCTTGGGAACATATCGCCTACGGTAGAGAATATATTGGCCGACCAAGATTGATGAGCAGCTCCACCAATACCGATTAAGATAACCGGGAACCATGGAGAAACAGTACCTAACGGTTGTGCTAACAGTACAACCAGCGGGAAGAAGGCGAAGATTAGCATCGCTTTCATACGGGCTGCATACGGATTCATACCTGTTCTGTTGATGAAGATAGTAGGTAGTTTACCACCATAGATAGATAACATAGTCACTGCATAAAGCGTAAAGATCAACGCCATACCTAGTGGGTCGGAGGTTTTAATACCGAATTGTGTATTCAGATAAGACGGAGTCCAGAAAAGGAAGAACCACCATACGCCGTCAGTCATGAACTTACCGAAGACAAAGGCCCATGTTTGTTTGTAGCTGAAACATTGCCAGAACTTCATTCTCTTTTCATCTTTTTCGTCTGTCATTGGAGCACTGCCTGCTTCGCGATTATCTTGCTCGATGTAGTCAAGCTCTGCCTGATTGACATGTTTGCTTTTCGACGGGGCATCATACATAAACACCCAGAATCCCATCCAGATAAAGCCAAGTCCACCAATTACGATAAATGCCATTTCCCAACCGAACATTTTTGCCAGAATAGGAATGGTAAGAGGAGCGATCAATGCTCCGATAGATGCACCGGCATTAAAGATAGAAGTAGCATAAGCACGGTCTTTTTTAGGGAAGTACTCTGCGGTTACTTTAATAGCGGCAGGGAAGTTACCGGCTTCTCCTAAAGCAAGGATACAGCGGGCAGCGAGGAAGCAGTACATACTGACCGTAGCAATAGTCACTACCACATCTCCTGTGGCACCGGCCAGTTCTGCTGCGCTATGAAGCCCAACTTGTGCTTCTGTAACAATACCACAAACGGCATGAAGACAAGCACCTGCCGACCATACACCGATAGCCCATAAAAATCCTTTTTTAGTTCCCATCCAATCGACAAAACGACCGGCAAACAGCATACATATAGCGTATACAATGGAGAAAACAGAAGTAATAGTACCGTAGTGAGATTCGTCCCAGTGGAATTCCGGTTTGATAAATTCATCCCACGTCAATGAGAGAACCTGACGGTCGAGATAGTTAACTGTAGTAGCAAAAAATAGCATAGCACAGATGGTCCATCTGTAGTTTGTCATCTTTTCGCCTGTTTTTTGAAATGCATTCATGATAATGGATTTAAATAGATTTTGATTCGCTGACAAAGGTCGGTATTTCGAATGAAAGTTATTTGTAATAATTGGTCAAAATCATGTATAATTCGTTGCATTATAGGATGATTTTGTTGCATAGTATATGTCAGGTGTTACATTTGTATTCTTTGGGAGAAGAATATGATAAATCCGGAAAACTTCATTCTTTCCTTATACAGAGGAATGAATGAAGTTTCTCGGATTGTTTATATGGTTGCAGAGATGCGCAATGATTAGCGCATTTCTGTATATTTGATCTTGTCCATGTCTCCGTAGTCGAGGTTTTCACCTGCCATTCCCCAGATAAACATGTAGTTGCTTGTTCCGGCAGCAGCGTGGATAGACCATTCCGGTGACATGATAGCTTGTTCGTTCTGCATCCATACGATGCGTTCTTCTTGAGGTTCGCCCATGAAGTGACAGATAGCATTCCCTGCCGGTACATTGAAGTAGAAGTATGCTTCTACACGACGAGAGTGAGTGTGTGCCGGCATGGTGTTCCATACGCTACCCGGTTTCAACTCTGTCAGTCCCATTTGCAATTGGCAAGGACCTTCCTCAAGTACGTTGTTAACAATCAACTGGTTGATAACGCGGTCATTGCTTTCTTCCAGCTTTCCGGCAGCAAATGAGTTTGCTTTCAGAGAACCTTTACGTCCGTCGATAGTAATCAATTGAGTCTTGTATTCCTTGTGAGCAGTAGCCGAGTTGATGTAGAATTTGGCAGGATTGCTGGAATCTTTGCTCTTGAAAGTCACTTTTTGCTTGCCTCTACCTACGTACAGAGCATCTTTGAATTTCAGCGTATATTCTTTACCGTCTACGGTTACGATACCTTCGCCACCAATGTTGATGACACCCAGTTCGCGGCGTTCGAGGAAGAATTTAGATTTCAGCGGGTCGATTGTTTCAAGTACCAATTCTTTTGTTGCAGGTACTGCGCCACCGAAGATCAGACGGTCGTACATAGAATAAGTAACGTTGATTTCGTTCGGAACCATTACTTTTTCCATCAGGAAGCTACTGCGCAAGCGGTTAGTATCATACGTTTTCACGTCTTGCGGGCTGCAAGCCACTTGCATCTTGTAATTCACCTGGGCGGAGGCAGACATTGCTGCGATACCCAACATCATTGCAATTGCTAATTTTTTCATCTTTCGAGTTTTTTATTGAGTTATATATTATATACCACTTATTATTATCAGTTAAAGGCTTTTCTACTTATTCCTTATTACTGTTCAATGCGTTCTTTGCATCGTTTCTAGTCATGCGGATACGGTTGTAGATAGCCATTCCGAGTGCCAGTGCCACGAGGATGGCAGGGCCGATAATCTTCAGACTGTAAGTCAGGTGGAAGATACCCCAGCAGAAGAGACTGGAAGCAAAGTCAAGCGCGCCGCCTTCAAAACCGGCGGGGATATTTACTGTCGGGTCACCTGTTGCTTCGTATACATCTTTAGCAGCCAGTGTAAAGAAGCCTGCCAGTCCTGTTACGAAATACAGACCTACAATCAATGCCACCAGGCCGATAATAAATGATTTCACTACGTTACCTTTTGTAATAGGCAGAATCATCGGGAACAGGTAGAACATACCTGCCAGAGAAGCCAGCGGTAAGAAACGGTTGCCCGGAAGGATAACAGCCAGGAAGATAGTGACAGGGATCAACAGCAGAGATACCACCAGGGTAGTCGGGTGACCGATAACCAGTGCAGGGCTCATACCGATGCTCAATCCGGTATTATTCTTATATTTCTTAGCGATCAGTTCGCGGGTAGCGTCAGAGATCGGTTTCAAACCTTCGATAAAGAGGCTGGTGATACGTGGAATCAACTCCATAACCGCTCCCATTTTGATACCCAATCCAAGGATACCCGGAATGCCGTCCAGTACTTCTTTCCAGCTGGCACAACCCAATGCGCCGATACCGCAACCGATTACGATACCCAAGAACAGCGGTTCACCCATCAATCCGAATTTCTTTTTCATACCTTCAGAATCGATATTCAGTTTGTCGAATCCCGGAATTTTATCCAATAGTTTATTGATTACAATAGCAAACGGAACGAAACTTTGGCAGAACGGTTGAGGAATAGAGATACCGTCCATTTTATCATAGAACTTCTGGAAAGCAGGAGCAGTCATATCAGCCATTACCAGCGTAATGATGTAACAGATGATGGCAGCGAAGAATCCCCAATAGATATTGTCGGAAGCGAAGTAGACGATAGCACCGATAAATGCGAAGTGCCAATAGTTCCAAAGGTCGATATTGACGGTACGGGTTGTTTTGGTAAGCAACATTAATAAGTTAACTCCCAAGCAAACAGGGATAATGAAAGCACCGACTGAAGTGTTGTAAGCTACCGCCGCAGCAGAAGGCCAACCCATGTCGAAAATTCCCAATTCCAATCCGTAGATTTCAACCATTTTACTTAATGCCGGACCCAGACTGCTGGTGAGCAATGCTGTCACTACTGATAAACCAACGAAACCGACACCAACCAACAAACCGCTCTTCAGCGCTTTGGGAAGTTTAATACCGATACATACTCCTAAAATCGTGAAAATGATTGGCATCATTACTGCCGCTCCAAGACCGATAATGTACTTAAATACTTCTTCCATTCTGTTCTATTTTTTCTCTGTTTTAATGATAAATTACCTGTGTTTCCCCAGAGGGTATTAGTTGTAAACCGTGCCAAAAGTACGACCTTTTCCGCTTTCTTCCAAAACGAAACTCTTAATTTATGAGATATTGCATCAAAAATGGACATTTTTGACGTTTGCGTGCACAAAATTAGTCGTTTCCGTGCACGAAAAACAAAAAATGCACCTACTTGACTAAAAAATCCCACTGGGTTTGGAGGAAAAACACTACTTTCGTACCGTGAAAAAAGACTATGTTGAATCCTTAAAATAACAAACCATGAGACGAACTCCTTTTTATAATTTTTTTATAGTGGCTTTATTGGTTACAATGACCGCTTCTGTATCGGCACAACAGGTAGACAGCAAACTTCCCTGGTCTGTGCGACTGACTGAATCGGAAATGATCCGTTACCCGGAATCCTGGCAACTTGACTTTCAGCCGAAACTGAAGTGGGATTATTGCCACGGACTTGAACTGGGAGCCATGCTCGATGTGTACGACGCTTATGGCGACAAGAAAATTCGCGATTACGCCATCGCGTATGCGGATACAATGGTGCACGAGGACGGAAGCATTACCGCTTATAAATTAACCGATTATAGCCTCGACCGTATCAACTCCGGAAAAATCCTTTTCCGTATCTATGAGCAGACCAAGAATCCTAAATATAAGAAAGCGCTCGACCTGCTTTATAGCCAGTTTGAAGGACAACCGCGTAATGAGGACGGTGGTTTTTGGCATAAAAAGATTTATCCCCACCAAATGTGGCTGGACGGAATTTACATGGGAGCTCCTTTCTACGCGGAATATGCATTCCGTAATAATCTTCCGCAGGACTATGCAGATGTAATCAACCAGTTTGTCACTTGTGCCCGTCATACGTACGATCCTAAAAATGGTCTTTATCGTCATGCGTGCGATGTAAGCCGCACTGAACGTTGGGCGGACCCGGTGACCGGACAGTCGAAACATACGTGGGGGCGTGCGATGGGATGGTATGCGATGGCTCTGGTAGATGTGCTTGAATTTATTCCGCAGCATGAAGCCGGAAGAGATTCTCTGCTTGATATCTTGAATAATGTAGCTGTGCAGGTGAAGAAACTTCAAGATCCGAAGACTGGAGGATGGTATCAGGTGATGGACAGAAGTGGTGACAAGGGGAATTACGTAGAATCTTCCTGTTCTGCTATGTTTATTTATTCGCTCTTTAAGGCTGTTCGTCTGGGATATATTGACAAGTCTTATCTGGATGTGGCTTTGAAAGGCTACAAAGGATTCCTGGATAATTTTATCGAGGTGGACAGCAATGGATTGGTAACCATCACCAAGGCTTGTGCAGTGGCAGGGCTAGGAGGAAAGGTCTATCGTTCCGGTGATTATGACTATTATATTAATGAAACTATCCGCAATAACGATCCGAAAGCCGTAGGACCTTTTATTATGGCTAGCTTGGAATACGAACGTTTACAAAAGTAATTTCCGACAATGAAAAGGACTATTTTTAAAGGAATGATGTGTTTGCTTCTACTGGGTGTGGGAGCAACATCTGTTTATGCACAGCAACAGCAACGCAAAGACACATTAGTCGTGGCACGCGACGGGACAGGGCAGCATATTATTAGCTAAAGCACACGACAGCAGCAACAGCAACTCT
>OIFZ01000371.1_pt1 | contig 11154 bp, 10 predicted proteins | sample 1582181 | NCBI WGS metagenome assembly OIFZ01 (sample SAMN02674607, study PRJEB24791) | human gut metagenome, SKBSTL069 | isolation source: stool | host: Homo sapiens | place: USA | reverse complement strand
ACCGGAATATGTTAACCGACACTGCCGCGGGGAAAATTCCCTGCGGCAGTTTTCAGTTATTATCAAACTCTTTGTCAGTTTTTCCCTTAAACAGGATTTCGGGATGGTTATCCAGCCATTGGCAAAATTCATAACGGCTGAAAGATTGTCCGGCGGATTCATATATCTGGCGGTTTTGATTATAAGACTGTTCGAGCTTATCCAGCATTTCCGGTTCCATTTCGGCATAAGCCCGGTTCAGCTCCGCATAAAACGCCCGGTTGGGCCCCGCCAGCGGGCGGAACAGCCGTGGGCTGACCAGTTCAAACAGCTGCATGGAAACGTCCTTTCTGTCTTGGTTCGATACCCTTTTATTGTACCACAGCAGGCGGGGTTTGTCACAAAAAGGCGAAAAAAAGCCCGCCGGGCAGGCGGGCTTTGGGAGCGTATTTCACCCCAGCACTTTGAGGGGAGAATTTTCCACCCATAGGGTATCGTCCAGCAGGCGGGTGACCGCAAGACGGCCATTGGCGGTGACCCGGGCGGGGTCGAGGGCGTAGAAGTCGCTCTCGGTCAGGTTTTCCGGGTCGGCAGTGGGCGAGATGCCCGCCACGCACACCCAGTGGCCGTAGGTGCTGCTGGTGGCAATGTGGGGGTAGTTCACCGCGTCCCAGCCGGAGGAGGTCAGGTGGTATTCATAAGTAGAGGTGCGGTTTGCGTGGCGCTTTACCCCGCTGACCGTGGTATTTTTCAGGTGCACGATCACCGGACGCCCGGCGGAAAGCTCGCTGTACAGCTTTTTCAGGCACTCGGCGCGGGTGCCGGCGTACCCCGTGTAGCCCGCAGCGGACCACACCGCACCGTTTGACCACATCCCGCTGCCGGAGCAGACCTTGCCGTCCAGAATGGTGCGGGCGTAGCGCAGTGCGTACAAGCTGCACTTGCCGGAGGTCTGGTTGCCGATGGAAAGGATGTGGCTGGTGTCAAAGCTGAGCAGCCGGATGCCGTTTTTCTCCTTCAGCTCAGCGGCGTGGGCACGGGGCAAAAAGGCACACAGCAGCAAAACCAGCGCCAGAACTGCCGCCGCCAGCCGCTGTGCCGCGCGGGCGGGACAGTGTTGCATGGGTACTTCCTCCGAGTTCGTTTCAATCTGGACATGATTTTACCACTAAAACGTGGTGAAAATGTGTAAAAAGGCAAAATAGAGGTTCGACACAACATATGTCCAAATTTAAGTATTTCCGTGTCCGGCAAAGTCTCGCCGCCGGGGCGGGGACAAGGGCGTTTGAAAAGTTGTCGACAAAATCAGCCTGAAAATATACCAGAACTGCAACAAACCCGACCTGTTTTCATCCTTTTTCACGAAACTGTTTCAGGAAGTTTAGCTATATTTCCGATTGACAAAACCGTCACCGGTCGGATATAATCAGGGCAGAAAGACGACAACGGTTGCGCAAAGTCTTTCCAAAAAAAGAAACATAACCACAAAAAGCTGATTGGAGGGATACCCTTATGAAGAAACTTTCAAAGATCGTCGCTCTGCTGCTTGCAGGCGCAATGGCCATGCTGATGTTTACTGCCTGTTCCGGCGGTGGCGGCAGCGCAGACACACAGAAGGAAGAAGCGATCCGGAAGCAGCTCGGTACAAAGAGCGAAGCTGTAAAGCTGTGCGATAACGATGGCAAGGTCAAGAATGACAGCAAGCTCTATAAAGAGACTGCAGAACTGCTGGATGCACGAATCAAGGCTGAAACCAGTGCATTTGGCATTCTCCTTGTTGATTTTGATGTCAAGGGCGTCAATCCTGCAGAGCAGTATGTGACTGTTACCCTGTCGGCAGACTATAAGACTGCAGGTCTCGTAGCTGGCCTTGTCAATTTGATCACCGAGAAGCTTGGCAAAATCGATGCTACCAACAGCAACGTGAAGCTCGACACCGAGTGGGCAAAGGCTGCTGTCGTTGTCAGAACCAATGAAAAGGGCAGCTATGCTGCAATCGCAATTCAGGTCAAGAACCTCAACTACCCCAAGACCTGATAATATCAACATCGTTCCCCGGAGAGCAACCGCCCTCCGGGGCTTTTTGCGCCTTGCACCCGCTCAGTCACGCCCTTTGGTCGCCCCTCCCCGTGAAAAGGCAATGCCGGAAGATCCACAGATCTTCCGGCATTGCAAATTTAGAATAATTTTTCCGCTGCTTATGCGCACAGCACACGCGGCGCGCATTTCAAATCGTCTTTTTTAATACCCCTTTACCGAGAACCCGCGCTCCCACGGATCGGGCGGGATGTCCTTTTGGCGGATGCCGGTGATCTGGATATAGTCGCTTTTCTGGATCATGGCGAACAGGGTGAGAAATTTGTCCGGGTCGCCCTGCACTTCCAGCGTCACGCTGCCGTCATCCTCGTTCTGCACCCAGCCGGTCAGGTCAAGGGTCTGCGCGGCGTACCGCGCACGGTAGCGGAAGCCCACTCCCTGCACCTGCCCGGTGATGGTGTAGCGCCGCCGCACTGTGCCTTCCGGCAGAACGGGCGGAGTGCGGTCCTTTTTGTTTGAAAAGTTGAACATAGCATTTAAACCTTTACCGGGCTCGCCCTCTCCGTCATTGCTCCGCGATGCCACCTCTCCCAGAGTGAGAGGCTTTGGCAGTCCATGTAACGTTTGCTGTTTTGCCAAGGGCTCCCCCTTTGAGGAAAGACTTCCCCCGCACCGGGGGAAGATGTTGCGTAAGCGACAAAAAGGGGAATCTGTCGAGCAAAGCGAGACTGAGAGGGCGAGGAAGCTTTCCTTTCCCTCAAAGCTCCTGATAAGCAGTCATCAGGGCGGGGATGAACTGCTTTTTGCGGCTCACCACGCCCGGCAGCGTCCAGCTGGCATCGGCAGCGGGCTGGGTGTCAAAGCCGTCGGACAGCACCTCGGCGGCGTAGCGTCCGTTGCAGATGACCACGCTCTCCTCCTTGGGCACGTCGGTCAGCAGCATATAGATATCTTCCACGTTCTGCTTGTTGCGTGCTTCCTCGAGATACGGCTTCAGCAGCGCCTCGGCGGCGGTCAGGTTCTTGCGGGTCATATAGCTGCCCTGCGCCACGCCAAAGCGGATATCGCCGCACATGAACACCTTGAAGTCCTGCAAAAAGACCTCTTCGGCGGTCTTGCCGTCCAGCTTTTCGCCGGCTTCAAACATTTCGTTGGCAAACTCGTTGATGTCCACCCCGGCAATTTTCGCCAGACGGTTGGCGGCGTTCACGTCGATGGGGGTGCAGGTGGGGCTGCGGAATACCAGCGTATCCGACAGGATGGCGGCCAGCAGCAGACCGGCTGTCTTTTGCGGGATGGTCACGCCGTTTTCATCGTACATCTGGGTGACGATGGTGGCGGTGCAGCCCACCGGCTGGTTGCGGAAGTACACCGGGCCGCTGGTCTCCAGACTGCCGATGCGGTGGTGGTCGATGATCTCCAAGATCTCGGCCTGATCAAAGCCCTCCACCGCCTGTGTGGCTTCGTTGTGGTCCACCAGAATGATGCGGCGCTTGCGCAGGTTGATGATGTTGCGGCGGCTGATCATGCCGCAGTACTTACCGTCTGCGTCCAGAATGGGGAAATACCGGTGGCGCACCTTTGCCATCACGCGGGTGACGTCTGCCACCGGGCTGACGAGGGTGAATTTAATGATATTGTCCCGGGTCATGTAATAGGAGATGGGCGCACACTGACTGATGAGCTTTGCCGCCGCATAGGTATCGCAGGGGGCGCTCATAATGGCTACGCCGGTCTCGGCGGCGATATGCTGGATGGTGCGGCCCACCTTCGCGCCGTTGCAGATGATGATGAGAGAAGCTTCCTTCTCGATGGCGCAGAGCTGGCTTTCGTAGCGGTTGGTCAGGATGACGATATCACCCTTTTCCATGCTGCTTTCCAGCATTTCCGGGGTGGCGGTTCCAATGCGGATGTGGCCGGTGGTGCACTCTGCGTCCTCACTGCCCACCACCATGGTAGCGCCCAGCGTTTCCAGAATATTGCGGTAGCTGGTGCGGCTCTTGGCAAGGATGCCGGTGTCGAACAGATCCATGTTGGCGGTGGCGATATCCTTCACCGTGATGACGCCCTGCAATTCGTCATCCTCGCTGGTCACAGGAAGGGTGTCGATCTTCTGGTCGCGCATGATCTCCCACGCCTTGCGCAGGCTGGTGGAGCCGGAGATGCCGGGGATCTGGCGGTAATCCACGTCCCGAATTTTAGGGTTGACATCGGTGCACATCCGGGGCGGCGTGACCCCGAACTTTTTCAGCACGAATTCTGTTTCCTGATTCATCTTGCCCGCACGCCGGGCTTCGCAGACCAGATCACTGGTCTTGTTTTTCAGCTCTGCATAGGCAATGGCAGAGCAGATGGAGTCGGTGTCCGGGTTGCGGTGCCCGATGACAACGACCTTGTGCGCAGTTTGCTGCATAGTTTACCCCCTTATGGGTCTTACCTTCTTATCATATATCTTATCATTTACCAAGGCAGCGCCCCTCTCCTGCACAGCGGGGCGGGCTGCAACCTTATTTTAACACAACTATGTCCGGGGGTAAAGGGCAACAAACGGCTTGACCTGACCGGCAAATTGCTTTAAGCTTATAGAAAATATTGCTGATACGGAGGAATCCCCCATGAAAAAGCTTTCCCGCCTGCTGCTTGTCCTCGGCCTTGCGCTGTGCATAAGCCTTACTGCCTATGCCGAGGATGCGCCCGCTGCCCAGCCCACAGCCAAAGAGCCCCGCACCCTGACCGCCCGCACCGGCACCGAGACCTCGCTGTGGAACGCTTACGCCTTCCTTGCCCAGCACGGCACAGCCTACCGCTTTGCCCCCTGCGCGGTGCAGACCCCGGCAGACGCCGCCGGTTCTGCCCCTGCCGAGGATGCCGTGGCGGTGCTGCGGCTCTACACCACCTATGTGGAAAAGGATACGCCCGTCAACATTGACGGTCATGTGTTTCTTGCGGTGACCAACAACACTGACGCCGACCTTGCGGTGGGCGGGCTTTCCATTGCGCCGGGCACCAGCATTACCATGGGCACCCGGGGCAACAACCGGGAGCACGCCGGGCTGTGGTACAACATCGAAAGCTATAATACGCACTATCTCCCGGATTTTTATGTCAACCTGACCTGCTTACAGCTGTCCATGAACGCGGAGCAGCTGGCAGCTGTGAACGCCGCCCTTGCCAAGGCGGACAAGTGGTCGGCATGGCACAACTGCGCCGCCTTTGGCGCGGCGGTGTGGAACACCGTGTGCACCGACAAGGTAGACCCCGGCACTCCGCCTACCCCGGCAAGCCTTGCCGCCAGTGTGCGCAGTTGCACCGGCAAGTGGAATGCTGACCCGGCAGTGCCCTTTGACTACGTTGTTTACTACGGCTACCCTGCCGTGCCCAGCAAAGAATTTGCCTGAGCAGGGAAATTATTGTATACATCACTTGCATTTCGACATCTTCCGCTGTATGATAGGGGTATTCGAGCTTTTTTGTCATTTGCAACGGAGGACAGCATGAAATCGTCCAAATTTACATCCACTCCCCTGTTTCCACGGCAGGCGCTGGTGGCGCTGCTGCTGCCGCTGATCGCGGAGCAGGCATTAAGCGTGACCATTGGTCTGGCAGATACCCTGATGGTATCCTCTGTGGGCGAAGCCGCTGTGTCCGGCGTGAGCCTTGTGGACAGCTTCAACACCCTGATGATCCAGATCATGAGTGCACTGGCCACCGGCGGTGCGGTGGTCACCAGCCAGTACATCGGCCATCAGGAGCCAAAAAACGCCAAGGCGGCGGCTGCGCAGATCTTATTCGTGCTGTCCAGTTTCAGTGTGCTGGTGGCGGCGGTGGTCATCGGCGGGCGGCACGCCATCCTGCGGGGCATCTTCGGCTCCATTGACGCGGACGTGATGCACTACGCCGAGACCTATTTTCTGCTTTCGGCGCTGAGCTACCCCTTCATCGGCCTGTACAACGCCGGTGCGGCGCTGTTCCGGGCGCAGGGCAACAGCAAGATCAGTATGCTGTCCAGCTTGGTGATGAACGTGGTGAACATCGGCGGCAACGCGGTGCTGATCTACGGCTTCGGCATGGGGGTCATGGGCGCGGCGCTTGCCAGCCTTGTGTCCCGCGCCATTGCCTGCGCGGTGGTGCTGTATCTGCTGCAAAAGCCGGACTGCGCCCTGCGGGTGGACAGCCTGCGGGCAATGGCGCCGAACGGCGGGCTGATCCGGCGCATCCTGCGGGTGGGCATCCCTGCCGGCATCGAGAACGGGATGTTCCAGATCGGCAAGCTGTCGGTCTCCAGCCTGACCTCCACCCTTGGCACGGCAGCCATTGCCGCAAATGCGGTGGCAAATACCACCACCACCTTTTTGAACATCCCCGCCAACGCCGTGGGCATGGCTGCCCTGACCGTGGTAGGCCAGTGTCTGGGCGCGGGCGAAAAGGAGCAGGCGGTGTACTACTCCCGCCGCCTGATGCTGACCGCCTACTGCGGCGCATGGGTGATGAACCTGTCGGCGTTCTTCTTCGCCAACCGGTTCGCGGTGTCCCTGTTCAACCTCTCGCCGGAAGCGCAGGCCATGGCGCTGGACATCATGGTGTGGTTCAACATTGTTTCCCTGTTCGTGTGGCCGTCCAGCTTTACCCTGCCCAACATCCTGCGCGCCGCCGGTGACGCCCGGTTTACCATGACCGTGAGCATCGTGTCCATGTGGGCGTTCCGGGTGGGCTTCTGCTATCTGGCAGTGCTGTGCTTCGGCGGCGGGCTGCTGAGCATCTGGATGGGAATGTATCTGGACTGGGTGTTCCGCTCGCTGTGCTTCTATCTGCGCTTCCGCCGCGGCAGCTGGCTGGAGCAGAGTGTGATCTGATTTTTTCTTTTTGCAGGAAACCGCCGCTCTGATTCGTATTATCAGCAGAAGAGCGATGGCATTTTTTACAAGTTCCACAAATTATTTTTTCAGCACTTGACAAAGTTTTCACCTTTCGTTCTTGCAATCTTCATCGTTCGGGCGTATAATTTCTCAATGCTATCGAGTTCTGCTCTTCTGCAAAAGGAGGCTATTCTATGAAACGCAGCTGGCTTGCGCGCCACCCGGTCGGGTTCATGGCGCTGTATTCTATATTTTATCTTTCCGTTTTTCACTATCTGGAGTCAAACGTCCCCCTGCGCAGCATTCTGGTGCACTGCCGTCTGGACGATCTGATCCCTTTCTGCAAATATGCGGTGATCCCCTACTTTGCATGGTTCGTATGGATCCCCTTCACCCTGTTCTATCTGCTGTGGAAAGCCCCGCGTGAGGACTTCTGGCGGCTGTGCCTGCCGCTGTTTTCCGGCATGACCATTGCACTGGCCTGCTACGCCGTGCTGCCCACAGCGCTGGACCTGCGCCCCTACTGGGTGCCGGGCAGCGACATCTTTGCGCGGGTGGTGCGCTTTTTGTACCGCACCGACACCGCCACCAACGTCTGCCCTTCCATCCATGTATTCAACTCGGTGACACTGCTGCTGGCGTACTACCGCAGCCATATCTTTGATGTACCACGCCGCCGCTGGATGCGTCCCGCAGCCGCTGTGCTGTGCATTTCCATCGTCTGCTCCACCGTGCTGCTCAAGCAGCACAGCTGCATTGACGTAGCCTTGGGTGCGCTGCTGGCACTGGTGCTGGACAGCGCCTTTACCGCCGCCGAGCGCAGCCAGCTGCCCCAGGTGCGGAGAGCCTAAGGAAGAAAGAAAAAACGACTCCTGTCAGCGCCTTTGGCGCTGGCAGGGGTCGTTTTTTTCATTTCCTTTTTCAGAACAACCCCTCGGGCAGGCAGATATCCTGCTTGGGGACTTTTGCCCACGCAAAGTCCGGCACAAGGCTTTCCGGGGTGCGGGGCGCGGGCTCCGGCTGCAAGCCGTAGGCATAGGCAAGCTTGCCGATGATCTCCGGGGCGGTGTATTTTGCCCGCAGGTTTTCAAGGCTCTGGTCGCCGTCCCGCTTGGACAGCCGCCGCCCATCCGCCGCCAGCAGCAGCGGGCAGTGGGCAAAGCGGGGCGGCTGCAAGCCCAGCAGACGGTACAGGTACAGCTGCCGCGCCGTGGAGGATAGCAGGTCTGCCCCGCGCACCACCTCGGTGACGCCCATGCGGGCATCGTCCACCACCACCGCCAACTGATAGGCAAACACCCCGTCTGCCCGGCGCAGATAGAAATCACCGCAGTCCCGCAGCAGGTTTTCCGTGTGGGTACCCATGCAGCCGTCCGCAAAGGTGATCTCCTCGTCCGGCACCATCAGGCGGTAGGCAGGGGCTTTCTTTTTGCGCTTTTCCACGATTTCGTCCGGCGTCAGCCCCCGGCAGGTGCCCGGGTAGATGACGTTGCCGTCCGAGGTGTGGGGTGCGCTGGCGGCGTGCAGCTGGGAGCGGGAGCAAAAGCAGGGGTACACCAGCCCCCTCTGCTCCAGCTTGCGGTAGCTTTGGGTATAGATGTCCCCGCACTCGCTCTGGTAATAGGGCGCGTGTGCGCCGCCGGTGCTGCCGCCCTCGTCCCATGTAAGCCCCAGCCATGCAAGATCCTGTTCCAGCAAGTCGGCATAAACGCGGGGACAGCGCTCGGCGTCCAGATCCTCGATGCGCAGCACGATGCGCCCGCCCTGACTTTTTGCGCTGAGCCACGCCAGCAGGCTGCACGCCAGATTGCCCAGATGCAGCCGTCCGCTGGGGCTGGGCGCAAAGCGCCCGGTGACCGGGCGGCTGGTAGATACAGGGACTTGGATTTGCATGGGTGTGCTTCCTTTCGCTTTTACTGGTTTTTTCTCATTATAAGCCCTTGCTGTGCAAAGGTCAATGCGCATAAAAAAGCCGCCGCAGGCGGCAATGCCTGCGGCGGCTGTAAGGTCGGCTGCTCAGTGCAGCTCCGGCCAGTAGCCCTTGTTGGCTTCGATCATATCGTCCAGAATGGCCTTTGCAACGCTCATGCTGGGCACAGTCTTGTTCAGGGTGAAGGCCTGCAGCACCTTCTCGTAGCTGCCTTCCACGCAGCCCTCCACCAGCAGCTTTTCGCTGTTGAGCTGCTGCATCATCAAGCCCTGCTGGAACAGCGGGATGTTGTCCCGGGCAATGACCTCCGGGCCGTTTTTGCCGATGTAGGCGGGCAGCTCCACCATTGCGTCATAGGGCATATTGGGGATAGCGCCGCGGTTCTCGGTGATGATGAGGAAGCGTGCCTTGGTGTCGTTCTTCAGCGCAGCGGACAGATCTGCGATCCAGTCGCCGTGGCTGCCGGCATAGAAGGTGTTGGCGTCCACCTCGCCGGTCTTGAGGTAGTGGTCGATGCCGTCGAACAGGTTCTTTTCGCGGGTCTCCTCCACCTCGTTGGCGCGGGTGTGGTTCGGGTCCGAGTGCTCCACGAACTCCTTGGCCTGCAGATAGTAGTTCAGGTAGGTGTTGGGCAGGTACTCCGGGAAGTTTTCCATGATCTCGTACTCGCCCTTCCACACATAGTACCAGCTGCCCTTGGTGTGGCGGTTCTGGTTGCTGGAAGAGGTCAGGGCGCCCATGCCCTTGAGGTAGCTTTCCGGCAGAAGGATCTTGTTCTCCTTGATGTAGGCGCGCAGCTTGGGCATCAGATCCTCACCGTGGTACTGGATGGAGGTGAACCAGCCGAAGTGGTTCAGGCCAAAGTAATCGTAAACGATCTCCTTCTTGTTCTGGATGCCCATGGCAGCTGCCACCACATCAATGATGGCGATGGGCATATCGCAGATGTTGATGATCCGTGCCTTCGGGCGCAGCTTGCGGCAGGCTTCGGATACGATGGCGGCGGGGTTGGAGTAGTTCAGGATCCAGTAGTCCTTCTTGGCATACTTTTCCACATCGTCGATCAGCTTGATCATGGGGAAGATGGTGCGCATTCCGTAGGCCATGCCGCCGCAGCCGCAGGTCTCCTGTCCCACGCAGCCGTGGCGCAGAGGGATCTTTTCGTCCTGCTCCCGCATGGCGTAGCCGCCTACGCGCATCTGGGCAAACACAAAAGAGGTATCCGTGTAAGCCTGCTGCACATCGGTGGTGACCACCAGCTTGATGTCGGTATTCAGCTCCTTGTGCAGGACCCAGTCCACCACAACGGCAACCTTGTCCTGCCGCTCCTTGTTGATGTCGAACAGACGGATCTCGTCCACTTCCAGTTCTTCCCGGCGCAGGGCGATGGATTTGACGATACCGGCGGTAAACGTGCTACCGCCGCCAGCGATGGTAATGACCATAGTATAAACGCTCCTTTTTTGTATTTTTCAGGTTAGCCCGGCGCAATCCGCCGGGGCGCGGAAAAGCGGTTTACTGGTTTTCCAGCTGTGCTTCCACAGCACGCTTGATATCGGCCACCTGCAGACCGTAAACGATCTGGATATCGGTACCCTTTTTCACGATGCCGCTGTTCGGCAGCTTGTTGATGGCAGCTTCGTCCAGCTTTGCGGGGTCCTTGATGTTTACCCGCAGACGGGTGAAGCAGTTGTCCACCGACAGGATGTTTTCCTTGCCGCCCAGACCGTCGATGACGCACTGCACCTCGGCAGCGTTCTTCACGCTTGCCTTCTTGGCGGGTGCATCGCTCCCCGCGGTCTCGGTGCTCACCTCTTCCCGGCCGGGGGTGTGGATGTTAAAGGTCTTGATCAGCAGGGTAAACACCACAAAGTACACCGCGATCTGGCACAGCGCCAGCAGGTACAGGATGGGATAGTTGGTCTTATCTGCACCGGCAGAAAGGTTCATCAGCACTGAGCCGAGGAGGTTGGTGGTAAAGCCGGTGACATGGAAGATGTGCAGCAGCACGATGAACAGGCCGGAGATGCAGGCGTGTGCCACCCACAGGATGGGCGCAGAGAAGCAGAACATGAAGTCCAGCGGCTCAGTGATGGAAGCCAGAGAAGCGGTAAAGGCCAGCGGCACCAGAACGGCAGCGGTCTTTTTGCGGTTTTCCTTGCGGGTGCAGAAGATGAAGGCTGCCACGATGCCAAAGTAGCCGAAGGTCTTGGTGAAGCCGGTGTACATCCACACGATGCCGTCCGAGAAGGGCAGACCCATGCTGTACTCCATCATCATGACGATGTAGGAGCCGGTGTAGGTGGCATCGCCCACGGTCAGGCTGTTGCCCAGTGCAGAGAACTGGAAGGG
>OIFZ01000345.1_pt1 | contig 11817 bp, 10 predicted proteins | sample 1582181 | NCBI WGS metagenome assembly OIFZ01 (sample SAMN02674607, study PRJEB24791) | human gut metagenome, SKBSTL069 | isolation source: stool | host: Homo sapiens | place: USA | reverse complement strand
ATGCCCCTGTCGCCGGATCGTTGACCATTCCGATGGTTCCGCCTGTATATATTATCAATACCGATTTTGTCATTGTCATATCAAAGTTTATCGATGACCCCTCACACGTTTTCGCACTGCAAATTAAACAAATTCAAAGCATTTTGTGTCGTTATTTCTTCAATTTTTTTTGTCTCGAGACCCGTTAATTCTGCAATTTTTTGAGCTATTAACGGAATATAACTACTTTCATTTCTTTTTCCCCGGAAAGGGACTGGAGTCAGGTAAGGAGAATCGGTTTCCAGCACGATGCGTTCCAAAGGAATATTCTTCAAGACTTCGGGCAAAGTTGATTTCTTGAAAGTCACCACACCATTTATTCCTATCATGAAATCCGCAAATTCCATAATCCTGCAGGCCTCTTCCGAGGTTCCCGTAAAACTATGGAAAATTCCTTTCAAAGGAGTCTGCTGATAGGGTTTCAACACATTATATATATGGTCAAACGCTTCCCTACAATGCAGCACTACCGGCAAACCGTATTCCAAAGCCCACTCAATCTGCTTGTCCAACACCCTTTGCTGCTCTCTAAGAAAAGTCTTATCCCAATACAAGTCCATACCAATCTCGCCAACCGCAACAAATTCATTCGGTGAAGCCAGCTCCCGGGCCACTATTTCCAACTCCTTTTCATAATCCGCACCCACAGAGGTAGGGTGCAATCCAATCATCGGATAGCAATACCCTTTATATTCACGGCACACCCGAAGCATAGGTCCTATGGTGGTACTATCGATATTGGGCATAAAAATATGCGTGACTCCTGCCTCACGGGCACGAGCCATCACTTGAGGCAAATCCTCTGCAAACTCTTCTAAAAAAAGATGGGAATGTGAATCAATCAATCTCATTCTTCAACTTACTCTTTGCGTTTCTCACCGGTACGGTAATAATAGATTATTCCATAATCACGGCATAAATCCAAACGTTTCTCATTGGGAGTGACCTCCTCGAATTTCTTTTCAACCTGGTTCCATATATCCAAAATCAAACCATCCGCCTCTGCACGCATCGAAGCCAAGGTGTCCAAACTGCGGGCTGTCAAAGATTGAAGATTCTTTTGCTTCTCATAACTATCCATGAAAATATCATAATGCACCCTCACTTTTGCAATCGTAGGGTTATAAATGGGAATTCCTCCCTGGGATATACGTTTGTTTTCCCCATCCACGATTTTACGCCCCCACTCTGCCAAGGCAGGCTCTGTCGATAAATCAGGCACATTATTGTTGCTTGTGTCCAAACCGTAATATTCCTTATGAGCAATACGCACTTCAGAACGGATGACAGCTAAATTCAACACCTGGATAAAATGAGAAATATACAGACGGGCAGTCTTTACATTAGCCTGATGCTTACGTCCCGCCCGAGCCTGCCGCTCAAAACAGTCGGCATAATAAGCTTGCGCAGCTTCAAACTTTGTAAGAAAATTCCGCGCATCAGTCAACGCCTTCAAAGATACGGCCAAATCATACACATTACATATATCACCCTTGACGACCACTGCTTTCAGCGCCCGTATTCTCGCTTGATCTGTATTAGGCAATCTTCTATAAGGCATTTTCTCCCGGATTTAAAGTTATACTTCCCGATGCATCAGGTTAGCCATCAGGTTCTTCAATTCCTCTTTCTTTTCATCTGCCACCTTCACCGCCAACAGACTTTCCATTGCGCGTTCACAATACTCTTCCATCTTTTTCTCACACAGTTCCTTGACGCCAATCCGGTTATACAGTTCCGTCACCGCAGCAACTTTCTCCTCCGGGTTGAATGCAACAGCATCCACCCAAGCATTCAAGCGGGTCAACTGCTCCTCATCCGCATGTTCAAAAGCCTTTATCAGCATGTAGGTCTTTTTATTGCACAGAATATCACCTCCAATATTCTTTCCAAAGACGGCAGCATCGCCATAAACATCCAGGAAATCATCTTTCAACTGAAAAGCGACACCCAAGTTCATGCCAAAATCATACAACTGCTCCGCATCTTCAGAAGAAGCCCCTCCCAAAAGAGCGCCAATCTTCAAGCTTGCAGCCAACAATACCGAAGTTTTCAGACGAATCATTTCCAGATACTCCTCTGCCTTCACATCCTTCCGATGTTCAAACTCCATATCCAGCTGCTGTCCTTCACAGATTTCCAGTGCAGTCAGGCTAAATATATCCATCACCTCTTTCAGGTGTTCAACCGGGCATTGAGCCATAAACTGATAAGCTAATACAAGCATTGCATCCCCCGAAAGGATGGCAGCATTGTCATCCCAAACTTTATGTACCGTCTCCTTACCACGGCGACGGTCTGCACGGTCCATCAAGTCGTCATGCAAAAGAGTATAATTATGATACACTTCAATCCCCGTTGCAGGGTTAAAAATACGGGTAATATCCTCCTGATACAGATTGTAGGCCATCAACATCAATACCGGACGGATTCTTTTTCCGCCCATGGACAACACATAGGTAACGGGAGCATATAAACCTTGAGGAGTACGGGTAAACTGCAATTCTGCAATATGAGAATTTATTCTTTCTAAAAGCTCGGAAGCTGTAAACATGGCATTTTCAGAATTTAGGGAATAGCGGATAATGAAAAGAGGCTGCATTCCGGCAGCCTCTCCCACTTATAGATATTTTATTACTGCAATCTAAACATTACAGGCACGGTATACTTAACACGAACGGGTTTACCACGCTGCATACCGGGTTTCCACTTCGGCATGCCCATAATCACGCGGACAGCTTCTTTGTCCAAATACGGGTCAACGCCTCTCAGAACTTTAGCATCTACGATACTACCGTCCTTATTAACCACGAACTGTACAGTTACACGGCCTTGAGTTCCGTTTTCCTGTGCAATAGTAGGATATTTAATATTCTTGCTCAAATACTGCATCAAACCAGCCATACCACCATTCGGGAACTCAGGCATCTGTTCTACCACCTCGAAGATAGTCTGTTCTTCCGGTTCTTCTTCAACCACTTGTACAGGCACATATTTTACTTCTACACGAGCTTGATTATCTTCATTGATAATAGTTGTTGTTTCCTCAATATCAGCTTTATCATCCACAATCTCCAGCAATTCTGCTACCTTTGGAGCTTCAGGTGGTGGTGGAGCTGCTTGTTCAGGGGTTTCGGTAATAGGAATAATTTCCTCTTCAAACACGACATCGGCTACTGCCTGGCTTGTATCTATCTTCACGTCACGCTGGGTCCATTCGAACGCCACGAACATGAAAGCTAGAACTACCACGTAACCAACGAGCAACCATGTAGACTTCTTGCCTTCCAGGTCTGCTTTGGGTGATTTTTTAACTTCCATAAATTTATTAATATAATGATTAAAAAAAAGTGTCCTTTCATGTGTCTCCGGGCAAATATAGTACATTTTCATGTATTCGTTCCCCTCTTTGCCTCTTTTTATCCGGCTTTTTAACTTTTTTAATTCTTTCGTACTTGTCTTGCTCCTTTTAACGGCAAACTTATGGTTGATTTTCAAATTTACCGTATCTTTGGCGAACAAATCAGATGAACTGAATATGAAAAAGATAACAATTGCAATCGATGGCTTTTCCTCTTGTGGAAAAAGTACAATGGCCAAAGATCTTGCCCGCGAAGTGGGTTACATTTACATTGACAGTGGAGCCATGTATCGTGCGGTCACTTTATATAGTATAGAGAACGGGATTTTCAATGGAGACGTGATCGATACGGAGAAACTGAAAAAAGAAATCAAGAACATTCGTATATCTTTCCAGCTGAATAAAGAAACCGGACGTCCCGACACGTATCTGAACGGCGTGAATGTGGAGAATAAAATCCGTTCAATGGAGGTTTCTTCCAAAGTGAGCCCTATCAGTACGCTTGACTTCGTACGTGAAGAAATGGTGGCGCAGCAACAAGCAATGGGAAAGGAAAAGGGCATCGTCATGGATGGCCGGGATATAGGAACTACCGTTTTCCCGGATGCGGAACTGAAAATATTTGTAACCGCCACTCCCGAAATCCGTGCTCAACGCCGTTATGACGAGCTGAAAGCAAAAGGACAGGAAGCCAGCTTCGACGAAATTCTGGAAAACGTGAAACAACGGGATTATATCGATCAAAACCGTGAAGTAAGCCCGCTGCGCAAAGCAGAAGATGCGCTGCTCCTGGATAATACCGACTTATCGATTGAAGAGCAGAAAAAATGGCTTTTCGAACAATTTAATAAGGTAAGTAAATAGTTTGTTTTATGATCAAGGTAGAGATAGACGAAGGTTCCGGCTTCTGCTTTGGTGTGGTGACAGCCATTCATAAGGCAGAAGAAGAGTTGGCAAAGGGAGAAACACTCTATTGCCTCGGAGACATTGTGCATAATAGTCGGGAAGTGGACAGGCTGAAAACGATGGGATTAATCACCATCAATCGGGAAGAATTCAAGCAATTGAAAAATGCAAAAGTATTGCTCCGGGCGCATGGCGAGCCACCGGAAACTTATATGATTGCCCGTGAAAATAAGATCGAGATTATCGATGCGACCTGTCCGGTTGTATTACGTTTGCAGAAACGCATCCGACAAGGGTATCTGGCAGACAGTGACGAAGAAAAGCAAATTGTCATCTACGGCAAGAGCGGACACGCTGAAGTGTTGGGACTGGTAGGGCAGACAGACGGAAAGGCAATTGTGATTGAAAAGGCAGAGGAAGCCAAAAAGCTGGATTTAAACAAAAGTATCCGCCTTTTCTCACAGACAACCAAGTCACTGGACGAATTTCAAGAAATCGTAGAATACTTCAAACAACATATTTCACCGGAGGCGACTTTCGAATATTATGATACGATCTGCCGTCAGGTTGCCAACCGTATGCCTAAGCTCCGGGAGTTTGCGGCTACACACGATTTGATCTTCTTCGTCAGCGGCAAAAAGAGTTCGAACGGAAAGATGCTGTTTGAAGAATGTTTGAAGGTGAACGCTAATTCGCATTTGATAGATAACGAGAAAGAAATCGATCCTTCTCTTCTTCAAAACGTAAAATCGATTGGTGTATGTGGGGCGACTTCTACTCCGAAATGGTTGATGGAGAAGATTTACAATCACATTCGGACGCTTATCAAAGAATAATTGCTTTATTCATAAAAGAATAATAGCAAAGCAACATAAGAAAAAACGGCAAAGTAACACGAATGAATAAAAAGAAAGCAAGAAAGGGCTATTTGAACATTTTTAATGTTTTCTTCATACGAAAAAAAACTTCATAACCGCTGCTTTCAACTTTTTATTGTACATTTGCCGCGTCAAACTAATTAATGAGAGATTGTTATATGGGAACAGTTAAGTGTATCGGAATTTTGACCTCCGGAGGTGATGCTCCGGGAATGAACGCTGCTATACGTGCAGTGACACGTGCAGCTATCTACAATGGATTGCAAGTCAAAGGTATATACAGAGGCTATAAAGGTCTGGTCACAGGTGAAATCAAGGAATTTAAGAGTCAGAATGTGAGTAATATCATCCAGTTGGGTGGTACTATCTTGAAAACAGCCCGTTGTAAAGAGTTCACGACTCCGGAAGGTCGCCAGTTGGCTTATGATAATATGAAAAAAGAAGGCATTGATGCCTTGGTTATCATTGGTGGAGACGGTTCACTGACAGGTGCACGCATCTTTGCACAGGAATTTGATGTTCCGTGTATCGGACTACCGGGAACTATTGATAATGACCTCTACGGTACAGATACTACCATCGGATATGATACTGCATTAAATACGATATTGGACGCTGTGGATAAGATTCGTGACACGGCCACTTCACACGAACGTTTGTTCTTTGTAGAAGTGATGGGACGTGACGCCGGTTTCCTTGCATTGAACGGAGCGATCGCTTCGGGAGCGGAAGCTGCTATTATTCCGGAATTCAGTACGGAAGTCGACCAACTGGAAGAGTTTATCAAGAACGGATTCCGTAAATCAAAAAACAGTAGTATTGTATTGGTAGCCGAAAGCGAACTGACCGGAGGAGCCATGCATTATGCCGAACGTGTGAAAAACGAATACCCGCAATACGATGTACGTGTGACGATCTTAGGTCACTTGCAACGTGGTGGTAGCCCGACTGCCCACGACCGTATCCTGGCAAGCCGCCTCGGTGCTGCTGCTATCGATGCTATTATGGAAGATCAACGTAACGTAATGATCGGAATCGAACATGATGAAATCGTTTACGTACCGTTCAGCAAGGCTATTAAGAATGACAAACCAATCAAGAGAGATCTTGTCACTGTATTGAAAGAGCTTTCAATCTAATCTTTCTATTTTTAGGAGTTCAGCTTATATCAGTATATAAGATAAAGAGCGGTGGATGAACGGGAGATTTCCTTATCATTCACCGCTCTTCTTTCATTTATTCAATGCTTCTTTTCACCACAGATTACACGGAATTCTAAGACCTATGCAAATAATAGGCCTATAAAAAACAGTTAAAGAAGTTAAACGGGCTATTTCAGTCCGTTTACTTTTTGTAAGTCATTAACTCCACAAAGGGTGTTCCCCTTTTGACCACAGCAAACATTCTTCCTACTAGTTTAAACTTGACTGCATTTAGCACTACTCCATAAGCTTTCCCTTCCTTCCTTTTCCTTTCATAATACTCTTTCATTTCCTTATCCCATACAATCGCTGAATTAGCAGCTTGTGAAAGATCCGCTTTCAATAGTTTTGCTCCCGTGGGATAAACCCTTGTTTTACCTTTAATACTTGTTCCCGAAGAATGCTCAAAAGGAGCAATACCTAAATAACATGCATATTGACGTGCCGTTTCAAATGCCTGAAAATTATTAGTATGTATGATTGTATTCATCGCATTGATCGTCCCAATACCTTTAATACTGTTTAAGAGCTCATAATTTCGGAGAATAGATGGGTCTGAATTGATAATTTGCAGCATTTCTTCTTCAACACTTGCAATTTCTTCATCCAGTATCTTTACCATATGGGCAGCGCGCTCAATGGTAGAAGTCATTTCACAATCTTTTCTATCAGTGAGAAAACCTTTGTATTCAGCTTGCTGCTTTACAAAACGTTTTCTCTCTGCAGCAAAGTCACGCAAACGGATAATTGAACTCCCTGACAGCTTAGAGTAAGATAGTTCATCCCGATGAAGATAAGCAAAATAGGCTATTCTTTCGGCATCTACACGGTCATTTTTCCCACGTACCAAACCTAAGGAACGTTTTAAATGAAGAGGATTGAAAGAACAGTAATCGATGGATGCGGCTTCTAGAAAAAGGCATAAGTCAAAACTGTAAATACCCGTATTTTCCATACTAATGACCAGCCTTTTCTTTGCCATGTTCTTCTTTTTCAACCAACAAAGAAGAGACTTGTAGCCCTCTTCTTTGTTTAAGAAGCGTTCATAATTTGTTTCGTCCGCATGTTTCTTTGTAGGAACGTAAATAACAACATCCAAAGTTTTTTTTGAGATGTCAATGCCAATAAACCATTTCTTTTCCATATTTTTGCACTATTAAAGGGTTAACCATAGGTTGAACAAACTATATCCTTTAATAGGCCAACGACCTAAAATTCTAATTGGATCTGTTCAACTGATAAGGAAAGAAGGACTAATTCCGTGGATAGGGCTTCTGCCTAGAGAACACAATGGGTCACCTGCTTTCCTTGGTTAACTTGTTTTAACCACAAAGGTAATATTTCAACCTTTATTTTTCACAGTGCAAATCTAAAGGAGAACGCAGAGGACACAGAGTCTTTTATTATTAGATAATAATCTCTGTGTCCTCTGCGTTCTCTGTGGTGAAACTATTTTCTGCGAAAACAATTCTCATACGTACACAGCCCGCAAGTATATTCCAGCTTACGGACATGAGAACCCACTCCAATAATACCACTTACAGATTTGATGGGAATCATTAGACTGGAATCTGTCAACTGAATACCACAGGGCGAAGCGACCGGAAATAAGGAGAATAGTTTTTGTTGTTCCGATACGTGCCATCCGCAATAACCGGGGCTGTATCTGTTAGTGTGCTTCCAACCTCTCTTTTCGATAAATGCAGCCAACTCCTCTTCCATGCAATCAGCAGCCTTTTCTGCAATGATGCTCCCCAATGAGTCTGCTATATATACTTTCACCATGTCGTCCTCTTGCTGAAGCAGATGTTGAAACTTCTCAAATTCAACTCCGGCAGTTGCGGTAAAAAAGGCAAAAGCTTCCGAACCCCGTAATTGGCGGGCAATGGTTTTACCGATTGAGAGAACCGTATCTTTTACAGTCAGTGTTGCTTTTTCAGTGTCAAGCAGTCCGTCAGTGAGGAAAAAGAAAAAACGGGGACGAAGAAGGGGAGTGATACGGTCAAGTAACGTATTTATTTCTTCTATAACCATTCCATCCGGCATAGAATCTTTATATCCCATCGCCTCGTAAATATCAGATGATGGGATTTGCAGTTTTTGATAAGTAAGCTCCTGTTCAACCATTATTGAACTCTTCCAATGCGGTATAAAATGCGTCTATATTAATAGAAGACGTATGTGGCGGAATATCACAACCACTTGACAATACGAAATTAGGATATGCACGGGTAGTCTCCAATAGTTGCAAAGTCGCTTCCTTCATAGTCTCCGGGCCTGCCATCTTGAAAAGGCTCACCGGGTCCAGATTTCCCATTGCCAGTGCATCGGTCGGAACCTCTTTCAACGCTTCCTCCATCTTAATTTTATTCCCGAAGTGGTAAGCGGCTGCACCGGTATAAACCATCGCTTGCGTGCAATTCCCTGTGTTTCCGCAATTATGAAGCACTACGGCAAAGTGATCATCCTGTACCTTCTCTATTATTTCTTTCACAAATAAAGAAGAATATTGCAGGCAATCTTCGTTGGATAACAGTCCTGCAGCAGGTTCAGCCATGATTACACCGTTCACACCGGTTGCTTTCAATGCCATGCAATAGCGGGTGATGAAGTCACTGCATTTTCTTAATAACGTATTGGCTGCATCGGGATTAATATAAATCAGCATCATGATTTCCGACATATCATACAAACGTCCGGCCAGCGAATAAGGACCGATGCAACCGGCAAAAACCGGACGGTCTGTAACATTTCTGGCTGTCAGCATATTCGCTTTAAGATATTCCGGGATTCTTCCTTTGTTTAATGCCGGAATCTCCAGTTTCTCAATAGCTGCCTCGTCTGCCAGTAAACGACCGGATACACTGGGCACCTCATTTTCCGGAAAGATAATCTCTGCCCCGAAAGCTTCCGCTTCTACCGTCAGATCCATGATAACGGTTGCTGCCGCAGCCGGATACTTGTCACAAAGAGCTTTGATAGCCTCATAATGAACCTGCCCGTTTGTCACTGCATCATGCACCGTTTTCCCTATAAACTCGATACCCGGATGTGTCATGATCGGAATTGCTATCGTTTCCTTACGTTGGATCGTTTGGCTGATCCATTCTTTCATATTCAGTTTGCCCATAATTTCAGTTTTTAATATCGTCTTGTAATAAAGACGAAGTTACCCCTCTTTTGTAATCTCGTATATGATAAAATCTGATACCGGTATAAAAATAAAGCTGCTCTTCTTTCTGAAGGGCAGCTTTACACCTATTTGATTTATCTTCGAGCTTTATTTTACCGGAATCTTATCAATACGGTTCTGATGGCGTCCGCCGTCAAATTTGGTAGAGAAGAACTCTGTCAAAATCATGTCCGCTTCTTCAGTGCTGATGAAGCGTCCCGGCATAACCAGTACATTAGCGTCATTGTGCTGACGAGCCAGGTGTGCGATTTCTGCATTCCAGCAGAGAGCAGCACGAACCCCTTGGTGCTTGTTCAGCGTCATATTGATTCCGTTTCCACTGCCACAGATAGCGATACCGGGATAACATTCTCCCGATTCCACTGCAAGAGCCAGCGGATGAGCATAATCCGGATAGTCTACGCTTGCGGTAGAGTTAGTTCCGAAATCCTTGTAAGCCCAGCCTTTTGCTTCCAGCCAGCCGCGAACATATTCTTTCAGTTCAAAACCGGCATGGTCGCATGCTAATCCGATTGTTTTCATTAGAGCATTGCTTTTACTTGGTTATATACGTTCTCGGCAGTAAATCCAAGTTTCTCATCCAATACTTTATAAGGAGCAGAGAAACCGAAAGATTCCAATCCCCAAACTTTACCGTGGCAACCTACCAGACCTTGAAGAGTGACAGGCAGACCGGCAGTCATACCGAAAATCTTCGCATCTGCCGGAAGAATAGCTTCCTGATATTCTTTCGGTTGGTTGCGGAACAGACCTTCAGACGGAGCAGATACAATGCGTACCTTCACGCCATCTTTGCGAAGCAACTCTGTGCCGGCTACCAATGTAGACACTTCAGAACCTGAAGCTACCAGGATAACATCCGGATTTTCGTCGGAACCTGCTACGATATAAGCACCCTTGGCTGCCTGTTCGTAATCTGTTCCTGTCGGTAAATTGGCAATATTCTGACGAGAAAAGATCAATCCTGTCGGAGTAGACATATTTTCCATAGCAAGTTTCCAAGCGATGGTTGTCTCTTCTGCATCAGCCGGACGAAGTACCAACATAGAGTTGTGTCCCTTATGATTTTTCAGTTTTTCCATCAGGCGGATTTGAGCTTCCTGTTCTACCGGTTCGTGAGTAGGACCGTCTTCACCTACACGGAATGCGTCGTGTGTCCAGATGAATTTCACTGGTTGTTCCATCAAAGCAGCCATACGTACGGCAGGTTTCATGTAGTCGGAGAATACGAAGAAGGTACCGCAAGCAGCGATCACCCCCCCGTGGAGAGACATCCCGATACAGATACAAGCCATTGACAGTTCAGATACACCTGCCTGGAAGAATGCTCCGCTGAAATCACCTTTCTTGAAAGAATGAGTCTTTTTCAGGAAACCGTCAGTCTTGTCAGAGTTAGAAAGGTCGGCCGAAGCAACGATCATGTTTTCTACCTGTGTAGCAAGTGCGCCCAATACGGTTGCAGATGCAGCACGAGTAGCGCTACCTGCTTTCTGTTCGATAGCAGCCCAGTCAACTTTCGGAGCTTTGCCCGAGAAGAAGAGTTCCAGTTTTGCAGCCAGTTCCGGGTTTGCTTTCGCCCATGCAGCTTTCTTTGCATACTTTTCAGCAACGATCTTCTTCAGTTCTTCTGCACGTTTTGCATACAGTTCGGCTACTTCCGGGAATATAACGAACGGGTTAGTAGGATCACCACCCAGATTCTTGATTGTATTTACATATGCGTCGCCACCGAGAGGAGCACCGTGTGTAGCGCAGTTAGCTTCATAGCTGCTGCCGTCTGCCTTGCGTGCACCTTTACCCATTACGGTTTTACCGATAATCAGCGTCGGGCGTTCTTTTTCAGCCTGTGCTTCTTTGATTGCCGCACGGATTTCGTCAGGATCATTACCGTTGATACTAAGTACGTTCCATCCCCATGCTTCATATTTCATGGCAGTGTCTTCAACGGTTACATCTTTCGTTTCTGTAGAAAGCTGAATATCGTTGGAGTCATAGAACATAATCAGGTTGTCCAATCCCAATGCACCGGCAATACGTCCGGAACCTTGAGAGATTTCTTCCTGGATACCACCGTCAGAGATGTAAGCGTAAATGGTCTGATTCATCACCTCGTCGAAACGGGCTTTCAAGAATTTGGCAGCGATAGCAGCACCTACTGCAAAAGTATGTCCCTGTCCCAACGGACCAGAAGTATTTTCGATGCCACGCATGATGTCCACTTCAGGATGTCCCGGAGTA
>OIFZ01000341.1_pt1 | contig 11872 bp, 10 predicted proteins | sample 1582181 | NCBI WGS metagenome assembly OIFZ01 (sample SAMN02674607, study PRJEB24791) | human gut metagenome, SKBSTL069 | isolation source: stool | host: Homo sapiens | place: USA | reverse complement strand
GAGAACCGAATGTGCGCGTTATCGTCCATGACAAATCTTCCCTTGCGCCGGAGGGCAAGCCCGTTGCTTTTTGCCTTGACCCGGAAACAGGCTTTTCATGGATAGGCGAATACGACATAACCGCCGACGAGCTGCTATCCGGCGCGGGCGGGAACACCGCCACCAAGACCGAGCAAGCCGAGAAACTGATACTTGACTTACTCGCAGACGGGAAAGAACTTGCCAGCGAGGACATTGATAAGGCCGCAGCCGAAGCCGGGATTTCTGCCCGTACCGTCCGGGCGGCAAAGAAAAACCTTGACGGGCGCATTACCTCAAAGCGTATCGGCGCGGCATGGTATCACGCCCTCAAAAAATGAAGTGGCAAAATCCAAGTGGCAAAACCCAGATACCTTGCCACTTTGCCACTTCGCCACTTCAACCCTCAACCACCGCCCCATGTGCTGCCGCATGGGGCTTTTCTCATAGAAAGGAGCAGCCTATGAACAATGAAACCAGCAAGACCAGCGCCCCCGCAGCCGCTTCCCCTCTGACCGCCAAACCCGACCTTGTGAAGAACATCGGCGGCACGACCTTTGACATTCATATCCATTTCAGCGAAACCAGCCGGGAAACCTTTACGGACAAGGTTGTGCGCCTTATCAAGAACGACAGCGGCGGTGAAACCGCTTAAAAGCAAGATACTTTTTTCTTGTTCCTTATTGACAAAACCCGAAAGGCAGTATCGTGGTCGAGTGCGGGAACGCCCTCCTGAAGAACGGTTACAAGCTGAAAATCCTGAACACCATTAACTTTTCCAAGAGTATGCACTACAATCGTGCGACTTGTTCGCCGCTGAAAAGGTGGCGCACAGTGCTGTTTCAATCAGTACTGTGAACTGATAATTCGAGAGGTGGAATGAAGGAGTAACGCCCTGAAACGCCTCCCCTGATACTCCGGCATGCAGAGGCCAAACTCTGTGTGAAGCCCGGTAAAGCCGGCAGAGAGATGCCGTAACAGGTTAAGCTGACGAAAGCTGTCCAGAGGTGGATGGTGCATCCTATATGCCGGGGGTCTATAAGATACCCATGGTGAGAATGACAGAGATGTCTGACGAAACTCCCGAATGTAAAGGTCTAAAAGTGCCACGCTCAGAAATGGGCGTGTGGGTTAAAGCCCAGGCAGTACGGTTTAGTAGAAATGGTTGTTACGAAACGCCGTGGCACGTTACAGGCGTGTCCAAGCTGTCAGGCCCAGAGGGAACACCTAAAGGTATGTATGTACAGATAGGATTATCGGAACAAGGAAAGGCAGGAGGTCTACTGGATAATCCGGCGAAGAATAATAAGCGGATGAATTCCTGCTGAAAAGCAGTGGTCGAACCGATGATATCGTCTGCGAAAAAGAGGACGGTTAGGAATGGCCACAAGTCAGGCAAAACGTCAGCAGTACACAACCACTATTCATGCAGTCGAGTAAGAAAAAGAAATTGTCGCTCGGTTTCATAGAAATGGGGTGATGTACATGGCACAAAAAGCTAAGAAGAAAAGCAAGCTACGACATGCGGAATACTATGACATGCAGAAAACCTTTGACAGTCTGTATGCAGACAGCAAAAGCGGTGAAGTCTTTGGGCATCTGATGGATATCATCAGCGCCCCCAACAACATCAAGCTGGCATTTAGAAATATCAAAGGCAATGATGGCAGTCATACCGCAGGCACGGATGGGCGGACAATAGAATCATTGGCAGTCATGCCAGAGGATAAGTTTGTAAAGCTCATCCAGAAACAGTTCAGGAGGTATGAACCAAAAGCAGTAAAAAGAGTAGAAATACCAAAGCCAAACGGAAAGATGAGGCCTCTGGGAATACCGTGTATTATTGACCGAATAGTACAGCAATGTATTTTGCAGGTCATGGAGCCAATCTGCGAAGCAAAGTTCTATGAGCACTCTTATGGGTTCAGACCGTGTCGGAGCGCAGAAAATGCGATTTCCTATGCGTATGGACTCGCCCAAAGGAACAAGCTTCACTATGTAGTAGATGTGGACGTTAAAGGATTCTTCGATAACGTCGACCACAGAAAGCTGCTAAAACAGATCTGGACTTTAGGTATACGGGACACCAAGTTGATTCAGATCATCAAGGCCATGCTGAAAGCGCCAATCGAAATGCCTGATGGAGAAAACGTCCTCCCATCCAAGGGAACGCCGCAAGGTGGTATCCTTTCACCATTGCTGGCAAACATTGTCCTCAATGAACTGGACTGGTGGATTGCCTCTCAGTGGGATGAAATGGTGAGGCACATGAAACATCCGTGTAAAGTGACCTACTATCCCAACGGCGCAGAGAAAAAGTGCAACAGCTATACAGCCTTGAAGAAAAGCAACCTCAAGGAGATGCGGATTGTCCGTTATGCGGATGATTTCAAGATATTTTGCAGAACCAAAGAGGATGCAGAGAAAACCTATTATGCAGTCAAAGACTGGCTATGGAAACGGCTAAAACTGGAAGTGTCTGATGAAAAGTCAAAAGTGACTAATCTCAGGAAACGTGACAGTGAGTTCCTGGGTTTTCGCATAAAACTGCGGCGCAAAAGTAACTCGTGGGTGATAACTTCAAATGTCTGCGATAAAGCCATACACAGAATCAGCAAGGAGATGGCTGACAGTGTCAAGGCAATACAAAGCAGTAAGACGGCTGAAGAAATAAGCCTGAATGTGGGGGACTATAATGCCAAGGTTATCGGAGTGCAGGACTATTACTGCATTGCGACAAGGGTCAACTTGAATTTCAGCGATATCGCCCGTCCAATCAATGGACAGCTTCTCCATCGTATTGACGGAATCAAGAAGCAGGGCGAAATCAAAAACAGATATCTAAGGAAACGGTATGGAAAATCGAAGCAAATGCGATGGATTGGAGAAACGCCACTGGTTCCATTAGCCTACGTGCAATTCAAGATTCCAATGCGGAAAAGCCGAAAAATCAATCCGTATACGTCCGAAGGTAGAGCAGAGATACACGACAATCTCAGGGTTGACGTAAATTCAATGCTCTGGCTGATGAGGCATCCGATATTGACCGAATCAGTGAGATACAACGACAACCGGGTATCCCTCTATGCAGGGCAAGACGGTAAATGTGCAATCACCGGGAAGAAACTGGATGTCCAAACCTGTATCTGTTACAGGAAAACAAACGACTGTAAGAAGGGCAATGACAGCTACCAGAACCTGTTGCTTCTTTCTTTGCAGGGGTTGGCAATAGTCAGCTCGGAAGACATGATGTCTGTAGTGGCGTTGGTAAAGGAATACTCTCTGAATGCCAAAGTTATTACCAAAGTGAACAAACTGCGTGCTACCGCAGGACTGCCGCTACTGGCAGCAAAGTAGCAAACTTAGCCAATGTGAAAGAGTGATTGTGTATCACTGCTGAAACTATGCTTGATGGAACGCCGGATGCGGTGAAAGTCGCATGTCCGGTGTGAAGTGGGGGAAAACCCGGAGATAATTTCAAAGGGTTACCTATCACTATCGCTGGCCTATATCAAGACGGAAAGCGATGTTTTGAAATTCGTTACTGCTCTGATCGCCAACACCAAAGGCGACGGCAAGGAGGGCGACGAGTTCTGGACTAAAGCTGAAACCCTCTTGTACTGCGCCCTTGTGTCCTACATCGTCTTTGAGGGGCCGGAGGAAGAACGCAACATGAATACGCTGGTGGAAATGATAAACAGCATGGAAGTCCGGGAGGATGACGAAACCTTCAAAAATGCGGTGGACTATATGTTTGACGGGCTGGAACGCCGCAGCCCCCAGCACTTCGCCGTGAGGCAGTATAAGAAATACAAGCTCGCCAGCGGCAAGACAGCCAAAAGCATCTTGATTTCCTGCGGTGCAAGGCTGGCTCCCTTTGATATTCCCCAGCTTCGGGAGATCATGTCTTATGACGAGCTGGAGCTTGATAAGCTGGGGGATGAAAAATCGGCGCTGTTTTTCCTTATCAGCGATACGGACACCACCTACAACTTTTTGGTTGCCCTCGCTTTTTCGCAGATGTTCAACCTTCTGTGTGAACGGGCTGACAACACCTATGGCGGGCGTCTGCCCTACCATGTGCGGGTGCTGTGGGACGAGGCTGCCAACACCGGGCAGGTGCCGGGGCTGGAAAAGATTGTGGCCGTCATCCGCTCCCGTGAGATCAGCCTGACGCTTTTTTATCAGGCAATGAGCCAGTGCAAGGCATTGTACAAAGACCATTCCGAAACCATCATGGGCAACATGGACAGTATCGTATTCCTCGGAGGCCGGGAGGCTTCCACCCTAAAGGATATTTCGGAAAACTGGCTGGGCAAGGCCACCATCTCTATGCAGACCGAGGGCCGAAGCCGGGGACAGTCTGAAAGTTACAGCCAGAATATGCAGCGGCTTGGCCGGGAGCTGATGACCACCAGCGAGATCACCACCATGCCCGGGGATAAATGTATCTTGCAGCTTCGGGGGCTCCCGCCCTTCCTGTCCCCGAAGTATGACTTGAAAAAGCACCCGAATTACAAGTACACAGCCGAATTTGATAAAAAGAAAAACGCCTTCCGCTTGGAAAGCCTGTTCCGCCACCGGCCATTGAGACTAAAGCCGGAGGACGAATACACGGTGTACGAAGTGGACGGCTCCGACACGGACGAAGAAGCTGACCTGTTGAACTTCGATGATCTGGACAGCGACGAGTTTGTGTAACTTCGGGCCATGATGACCCGAAGCGCCGCCGATGTGGGCGGCTTTTTTTGTACCCAAAACCATCAAACAAACAAAATGGAGGAACGTATATGGAATTTTTCAATCAGGCAATCGACATTCTTAAAATTCTGGTCATGGCTCTTGGCGCTGGTCTGGCGGTATGGGGCGTCATCAACCTTCTGGAAGGTTACGGGTCGGATAACCCTGCGGCAAAATCACAGGGCATTAAGCAGCTCATGGCGGGCGGCGGTGTCGTTCTGATCGGCCTTCAGCTTATCCCTCTGCTGTCCGGCCTGTTCAGCTAAGTGTCACCCGTTGTCCCTTTTCCAGAAAAGGAGCTGATGTATGGACTTTATCATCGACGCAATCGTTGAATGGCTGAAAGGTCTGCTCGTCGATGGTATCATGGGAAATCTGGATGGCCTTTTCGATAACGTCAATCAGAGCGTTGGCGAGATCGCCACACAGGTAGGCACGACCCCGGCGGACTGGAACGCCGGGGTCTTTTCCATGATACGACAGATCTCCGAAACTGCCATTCTGCCAATCGCCGGGGTCATCCTCACTTTTGTTATGACCTATGAACTGATACAGATGCTCATAGAACGCAACAACCTCCATGAAGTTGACACATGGATGTTTTTTAAGTGGGTGTTCAAAACCTTTGTGGCTGTGATGATCCTGACGAATACCTTCAATATCGTGCTGGCGGTCTTTGATGTGAGCCAGCATGTGATCCAGCAGTCAGCGGGCATTATCCAGAACGGGACAGAGATCACGCCGGATGTGCTGGACAGTCTGCGGACAGAGCTTGAGGCGATGGAGTTAGGCCCTCTGTTCGGACTCTGGCTCCAGTCCTTCCTGATCCAGCTTACCATGATTGCCTTAAACATCGTGATTTTCGTCATCGTATATGGCCGTATGATTGAAATTTATTTACTCACAAGTTTAGCGCCTATCCCGTTTGCCACAGTCCCCAACAGGGAAACCGGACACATGGGGCAGAACTATTTCCGCTCCCTCTTTGCGGTGGGCTTTCAAGGTCTATTGATCTTAGTCTGTGTCGCCATCTATGCGGTGCTGATCCAGAGTATCGCCACCGACGGCGACCCCATCGGGGCGATCTGGGGCTGCGTGGGATATACGGTGCTGCTGTGTTTTACCTTATTCAAAACAGGCAGTCTTGCAAAATCCATCTTCGGCTGCCATTAAGAGACTTCGGGCCATGCTGACCCGAAGCGGAAAGGAGGCGATATGCCTCGGCGTTACAAACAGGGTGCGGACGGACAGCCGCACCCGGCTTTCTATGGAAAGCTCCCCGAAGAATTTTCTAAAGCAGACACCATGCGCTTTATGGTGGAAACCGATCTGAAACTGTCCGGGTGCGTATCGGCGGACACGCTGGCGGCACTCCGGGCGGAAGGCTATGACTACAAGGACGGGAACCTTGTTCCCGCCGGAAAGGAGGAAACCATGCAGGAAAAGGTTGCAAACACCACCCCGGCCGCACCGTTGAAGCTGGATGTAAGCGTGCGGGTCATCGAACCTGTGAAAAATCTGATGGGCTTTGCCAGCGTGAAATTCAATGACTGCTTTGTGGTGGAAAATCTGAAAATCGTACAGGGCAGCAAGGGCCTCTTTCTTGGGATGCCCAGCCAGCCGGACGGCAAAGGCGGCTACCGGGATATGGCCTACCCTGTCACAAAGGAGTTCCGGGAACAGCTCAACACCGCTGTTCTGCAAGCCTATGAGGCAAAGCTGGAACAGATGGCGGAGCGCGGCTCTGTGGGGCGTGCGTCCATTAGCGACCAACTCAAAGCCGGAAAAGCGGCTGCCGAACAGGCAAAGGCAGAGCGGCCTCCGAAGGAAAAGCCCAGCCGCAGTGCAGAGCGTTGACCTCGGGCCATGCTGGCACGAAGCAGAAAGGAGGCGGGAACCATGCCACGCAAACGGACGGGCTATGACGCGGCCTGCTATTACGACGGAAAACTGCTGGGCCGCTGTACCAAAGCGGACAGCGACGCCTATACCCTGTTGATGAACGCCTGCGACGGGGAGGCTGCCCGTGTTCTTCGGGAATATGCCTATTTTTCCCCAGAACTGAAAGCCATCTTGGAAAAGGCGGCGCTCATGCAGGCGGACCGGAGCCGGACGGGCGGAATGTTCCATGCGCCGAAAAGCTCCCCGTGGGGCGAGGTGCAGAATTGTGAAACCCTCTGTCCGGGGGTGTTTTTGGTATCTACCGCCAGCCACGGCGGAACGATGGTGGCAAACGAGGTAGCCGCCGTTCTCTCCCCAGCGGCCAAAAAATGCGGCTTCAAGGACAAGGGCTATATCTGCTATGAGGAGGACGCACAGGAAAGCGTAGTGCTCCGGGAGCTGCTGGACAAAAAGCTGTGGAAAATCCCTGACCGCATTAAGGACAAAGGACAGTTTGAAGAAAAACTCAATCAGTCCATCCGGCAGTATCACCCCGAATACTGGCGGGCAAGGCAGAGCGGACGAGAGGCCGCCGAAGCTGCCCGCAGCACAGCCCCGGCCAAAGAGGCCGCAAGATAACCTCGGGCCATGCTGGCCCGAAGCAATAAAGGAGGTGTACCAAAATGGCCTATGTGCCAGTACCAAAAGACCTTTCCAAAATCAAGACAAAGCTGGCCTTCAACCTAACGAAGCGCCAGCTTGTTTGTTTTTCCAGCGCGGCGGCGGTGGGCCTCCCGGCTTACCTGTTTTCCCGTGGCAGTATCGGGAACAGTGCCGCCATGTTCCTGATGATCGGCCTCATGCTCCCGTTCTTCTTTCTGGCTATGTATGAACGAGACGGTCTGCCGCTGGAAAAAGTGCTGAAAAACATCATCCGCACCCGGTTCCTCTATCCCCGTGTGCGGCCTTACAAAACCGAAAACTTCTATGCGCTGCTTAGCGCCAGAAAGGAGGCGCAGCCGATTGCGAAACAGCAGAAGGGCCGGAAAGCCCGCAGGCAGAAAGCCTGAAAAGCAGGGCCTTACCGGCCTGTTCACGAAAGGAAAGAACATTCCCACCACCGCCCAGCAGACCCTCCCTTACCGGGAAATGTACCGGGACGGGGTGTGCCGGGTAGCGGACCGCTATTACACCAAAACCATTGAATACGAGGACATCAACTACCAGCTCGCACAGTCCGAAGATCAGGCGGCCATCTTTGACGGGTGGAGCGCCTGCCTCAACTACTTTGACAGCAGCCTTCCGTTCCAGCTTTCCTTCCTCAACCACCGGAGCCGCCCGGGCAGCCGGTACAGCGTGAACATCCCCATGCAGGACGATGATTACAACAGCGTCCGGTGTGAGTATGTGGAAATGCTGGAAAACCAGATCGCCAAAAGCAACAACGGCATTGTCCGCACAAAGCTCCTGACCTTCGGCGTGAATGTGGACGACCTTCCCACCGCCAGGGCAAGGCTGGAACGTGTAGAGGCGGACATTTGCGGGAACTTCAAAAAGCTGGGCGTCAAGTGCCGCTCCCTTTCGGGGCTGGAACGGCTGGAGCTTCTTCACGGGCAGCTCCACCCCGGCAGCGGCTCCCCCTTCCGGTTTTCATGGGATATGATCCCCAAAACCGGGCTTTCCACCAAAGACTTTATCGCCCCGGACAGCTTCGACTTCCGTTTCAGCCGTCTGTTCCGGGTGGGGACGACTTGGGGTGCCGCCTCCTACTTGCAGATTTTGGCCTCGGAGCTCTCGGACAAGCTGCTGGCGGAGCTTTTGGAAATGGATGCGGAAATGACCATCACTCTCCATATCCAAACCGTCGATCAGGCCGCCGCCGTAAAATCCATCAAGGCCAAAGTCTCCGACATTGACAAGATGAAGGTGGAGGAACAAAAGAAGGCAGCCCGGTCAGGGTACGACATGGACATACTTCCACCCGACCTTGTAACGTACAGCAACGACGCAAAGACCCTCTTGGAAGATTTACAGAGCCGGAATGAGCGAATGTTCCTTCTGACCTTCCTTGTGGTAAACATGGCCCCGACCCGCCGGGAGCTGGACAATGACCTGTTCACGGTGTCGGGTATCGTCCAGAAATACAACTGCACCTTGAAGCGGCTGGACTTCCAGCAGGAGGATGGTTTTCTTTCCAGCCTTCCGCTGGGCCATAACGGCATTGAGATCAAGCGCGGCATGACGACCAGCTCCACGGCCATTTTCGTTCCCTTTATGACGCAGGAGCTCCGCATGGATGGCGAAGCCGTCTATTACGGGCTCAACGCACTTTCCCATAACGTCATCATGGCAAACCGGAAAAAGCTCAAAAACCCCAACGGCCTGTTCCTCGGCGTGCCGGGCTCCGGCAAATCCTTTGCCGCAAAGCGGGAGCTTGTGAACGTGTTCCTTGCCACCCGTGACCGGATCATTGTGGTTGACCCGATGGGCGAATATTCGCCCCTTATCAAGCGGCTGGGCGGTCAGGTCATCGAGATCGCCCCGGACAGCCCCCACCACATCAATCCGATGGACATTGATTTGAGCTTCGACGAGGAAAACCCGATGGCGCTGAAAGCCGACTTTATCCTGTCGCTGATGGAGCTGATCGTCGGCGGCAAGGACGGCTTGCAGCCGGTGGAGCGTACCGTCATTGACCGCTGTGTACGCCAGATGTACCGGGAACACTTGCAGGACCCGGAAACAAGCAAAATGCCGACCCTCCAAACCCTGTATGACCTGCTCTGTTCCCAGCCGGAGGGCGAGGCGGTACGGCTGGCAACTGCCCTTGAAATCTATGTGTCGGGTTCCCTTAACGTGTTCAACCATGAAACCAATGTGGACCTGAACCGCCGTCTGGTATGCCTTGACTTAAAAAAGCTGGGTGCCGGGCTTCGGACGATTGCCATGCTCATTATGCAGGACTTGGTAAACTCGCAGGTGTCCATGAATTTCCTGCGCGGTATCGCTACATGGTGCTACTTCGACGAATTTCATGTGCTGCTCCGTGACCGTCTGACGGCAAGCTATTGTGTGGCGATCTGGAAAATGCTGCGAAAAAAAGGGTGCGTTCCCAGTGCTTTAACGCAGAACGTGAAGGATTTTCTGGCAAGCCCGGAGATCGAGAACATCTTTGAAAACTCGGACTTCCTTGTGCTGCTCTCGCAGGCACAGGGCGACCGGCAGATTTTAGCCAAACAGCTTGGGATCAGCCCCCACCAGCTTTCCTATGTGACCCATACCAATTCCGGCGAAGGGCTGCTGTTCTTCGGGAATACCACCATCCCGTTTGTTGACCGCTTCCCGCAGAATACCGAGCTGTACGCCATTATGACCACCCGCCCGGAGGACAAAAAACAGGAAATGAACCGGGCATAACGCACTTCGGGCCATGATGGCCCGAGGTTTGGAAAGGAGGGATACATCATCGGAAAGAAACCGGATAAACGGAATTTTCAAGGGCCGGGGCCGACGGAGGATACCGGGAGCAATCGCCCCGGACCGGCTGAACGGGAAGGGCCTTCCCCCGCACCATCCCGACGCCTGCGGTTTAAGGACGAGGATACCGGGCAGGACAGTCCTTCGGGCCATGATGGCCCGAAGTCCAAAAGCGGCAAGTTTCAAGAGGACAGACGGAAAAGCCGTCCCTCTGACCGCATGAGGCAGGAAGATGAAGCGGGCGGGCCGCAGGATACCGGCAAGGCACAGGAGCCGGAGGGCTCCGCCGAGAAGGCCGGGAGCAAAAAGGACAAGTACCAGAAAGCACAGGCAAAAGCGGAACACGCCGGGGAAAAGCTGGGAAAGGCCCGGGAGAAACTGGACAAGACCGAGGCAAAACGGGCAGCGAAGAAGCCACCGGGGCTTGCGAAGAAAGCTGTCCGGGGAGCCCGCACCGAAGCATGGTTTTATCTCCACAACAAAATCCACGAAGTTGAGCATGAAAATGTGGGTGTGGAAGGAGCCCATAAGTCGGAACTTGTGGCCGAGGCCGGAGCCCGGAAACTGACCCGGTATGCCAAACGGAGATACCGGGAACACCCGGCCCGGAAGGTGGCAAAGTGGGAACGGAAGGACATAAAAGCCCGGGCCAATGTGGATTTTCAAAAGATGGCCTCCGAGCACCCGGAGCTTGCCAGCAATCCGCTTTCCCGTGTGCAGCAGAAATGGAAACTGAAACGCCGGTATTCCAAAGAAGCAAAGGCGGCTGCAAAACAGGGCGCAAAGGCCGCAAAGAAAACCGCTGCCGCTTCGGGAACTGCGACCCGTCGGGCGGCGCAGTTTGTGACCCGTCATCCCGTGGCGGTGCTGGTCCTGCTCCTGCTGTTGCTGCTCTGTTTTCTTGTGTCGGCGGTAAGTTCCATCTTCCCCACGCTTGGCAGCGGCCTCGCCAATGCGTTATCCGGCACCTCCTACGCCTCGGAGGATACGGACCTGCTGGGGGTGGACGAGGACTACACAGCGCTGGAAAACGAGCTGGCGCAGACGGTAGCGAACATCGAAAGCACCCATCCCGGCTATGACGAGTACCGCTATTCCGTGGACGAGATCGGCCATAACCCCTATGAGCTGGCGTCCTATCTCTCGGCAAAGTACCATGTGTATTTCCGTGAACAGGTGCAGGACGAGCTGCGGGAGATTTTCGAGGCACAGTATGAACTGACCTTGACGGAGGAAGTCGAGATACGCTACCGCACCGAAACCAGCACCGACCCGGAGACCGGGGAAACCACCACCGAGGAAGTCCCCTATGAGTATTACATCTTAAATGTGACCCTCACAAACAAGACGCTGCCCGCCGTGATCCTGCCGAGGCTTAACGAACAGCAGCGGGAAATCTACACCGTTATGCAGCAGCTCAAAGGCAACAAACCCTATCTGTGGGAAGGGATTTACAACGGCGGCGAAGATACCGGCCCCAGCTATGAGATACCCGGCGAGGCGCTGGATGACCCGGCTTTTGCGGCGCTCATGGAAGAAGCCACAAAGTACATCGGCTGGCCCTATGTGTGGGGCGGCTCCAGCCCGTCCACCTCCTTTGACTGTTCGGGCTTTGTCTGCTGGGTGTACACGGCCAGCGGCGTCCACAACCTGCCCCGTACCACGGCGCAGGGCATTTACAACCAGTGTGCTATCATTTCCCCCTCCGAGGCAAAGCCCGGCGATATTATCTTTTTCACGGGAACCTATGACAGCC
>OIFZ01000334.1_pt1 | contig 12096 bp, 7 predicted proteins | sample 1582181 | NCBI WGS metagenome assembly OIFZ01 (sample SAMN02674607, study PRJEB24791) | human gut metagenome, SKBSTL069 | isolation source: stool | host: Homo sapiens | place: USA | reverse complement strand
AGCGACTCCCTGTTTCCGCCACTGGCGGCGGTCGTCGTTGTTGCTCCTATCGAGGAGAGGCCTTGGCATTTCGTAAAGCCTGCCCTCTTCGCCAGAGGCTCCCCTCGGTAGGGGAGCTGTCTGCGAAGCAGACTGAGAGGTTATTCCTTAAATTAAAAGCGGAGGAAGCCTCTGCCTCCTCCGCCGTACATCCTATTTTACATCATGAACTGAGAATACACGAAGCCGCACAGGGCGATGCCCGCACACACGATGGCGGTGATGGGCGGCACCCAGCGGATGAGCGTCTCAGCGATGCTGTCGCGGGGGTCTTCCTCTTCGCAGTCGTCCTCCTCGTCCAGCGGCTTTGCCTGCAGGCGGGACGGCGCGGCGGCGGGAGTCGAGGGTACCACACGGGTGCCGTACTTCTCCATCTCTTCGTCCGGCGCAAAGGACTTGGCCGGGCGCACCGGCTCCGGCTGGCGGGGCAGGACGCGGGTCGCCTCCTGCTCCGGGGCGCGGGACACCACGCGGGTCGCGTCCATCTCAGCGGCAGGCGCATAGCCGGGCGCAGGCTCCGCCGCCCGGGGCGGGATGATACGGGTGGCTTCCTCCTGCGCTGCACCCACGATGCGGGTGGGCTCCTCCGCAGGCACAGCGGGGCGTACCGGCTGGGCCGCAGGCTGCGGCTCGGGCTGGCGCACCGGGGCTTCCGGCTGCAGCAGGGTGTTCAGCGCGTTCTGCAAAAGGATGCGGTCGCTGCCGCACTCGGAGCAGTAGACGGTGTCCTCTTCCTTCGGGTGGAAGGCACCGCAGGCGCAGTACCAGCCGTTCTCGAAGACCTGGGGCATGAACTTCATGCCGGTGCGGTTCATCCGGGCTTCGAGGGCCTTCTGCATCTCGACGCTCAGGCGGCGGGGGGCCGGCAGGCGCACCCGCTTGATGCTCTCGAGGTGGACGACCTTCCTGCCGCTGTAGACATTGCGCAGGGTGACGTCCACGCTGGTGATGGCCTTCTGGGTGACGAAGACGGCATCGTCCATGCCGAAGCTCTCGCCGGGCTTTGCGGTAAGGTCACGGTACTCGAACTCGTCCTCACAGAGGATGACGCCGTCCACGCCCTTGCACTTGAAGTGGATCTCCAGTGCCGTCAGGGTCACGCGGGAAATGTTCTTAAAGGTCAGACAGACCGCGTGTTCGCCGCTGACTTCGCCCTTGAGCAGCTCCACGCAGACGAACTGCACCGGGCTGCCCGGGGTGTAATAGTTGGCCCGTGTCCGCGCGACCGGTTCAAAATTTTCCTCCACAACACTCTCCCCTTTCTCTTGGTTTACTGGTTGGCTTCGCCTTCATCCGGCGTTTCGGGGGCCGGGGCTTCCTGCGGGGCGGCATCCACTGCCTCAGCAGCTTCGGCAGGCTCCGCAACCTCTGCGGTCTCGGCCTGTTCCACAGGCTGGACAGCGGGCTGAGCCTCGGCGGGCTTTGCGTCGGGGTCCTCACGCTGGGGCAGGGTCTCGCCTGCCATCACGGCGTTGAACTCCTTCTCGTTCAGCTTCTCGCGCTCCATCAGGGCCTGTGCCAGCGCATGGAGCTGGTCGATATGCTCCGTCAGGGTGCGGCGGCAGGTCTCGTAGGCCTCGTCGATGATGTCCCGCATCTCGCTGTCGATCTCAGCAGCGGTGGTCTCGCTGTAGCCCTTGCCCTGACCGAGGTCGCGGCCCAGGAAGGTCTCCTCCTGAGAGGTGCCGTAGACCACAGGGCCAAGGCGCTCGGAGAAGCCGTACTTGGTGATCATCTGGCGGGCGATGTTCGTCGCCTGCTGCAGGTCGTTGGACGCACCGGTGGAGATGTCGTCCAGGATAAGCTGCTCGGCTACGCGGCCGCCCAGACTGGACACGATGTCCTCGAACATCTCGCCCTTGGTGACGTAGCTGCGGTCTTTCTCGGGCAGATACATGGTGTAGCCGCCGGCCTGACCGCGGGGGATGATGGTGATCTCATGCACACGGGGGTGGTGCTTGCAGTAGAAGCCCGCCACAGCGTGGCCCGCCTCGTGGTAGGCGGTGAGCTTTTTCTCTTCGGGGGTGACGACCCGGCTCTTCTTCTCGGGGCCGGCCATGACCTTCATGGAAGCCTCTTCGATGTCCTCCATGGTGATGGCCTTGCGGCTGCGGCGGGCAGCCAGCAGAGCAGCCTCGTTGACGAGGTTCTCGAGGTCAGCGCCCGCAAAGCCTGCGGTGCGCTGTGCGATGACCTTGAGGGAGACATCCGGGGCGAGGGGCTTGTTCTTGGTGTGGACTTTCAGGATCTCCTCGCGGCCCTTGACGTCGGGCAGGCCGACGTAGACCTGACGGTCGAAGCGGCCCGGGCGGAGCAGGGCCTTATCGAGGATGTCGGCACGGTTGGTGGCCGCCATGACGATGACGCCGTCGTTGGCCTCGAAGCCGTCCATCTCGACCAGCAGCTGGTTCAGGGTCTGCTCGCGCTCGTCGTGACCGCCGCCGAGACCGGCACCGCGCTGACGGCCCACAGCATCGATCTCATCAATGAAGATGATGCAGGGCATGGTCTTTTTTGCCTTGTCGAAGAGGTCGCGCACGCGGGATGCGCCGACGCCGACGTACATCTCGACGAAGTCAGAGCCGGAGATGGAGTAGAACGGCACGCCGGCCTCACCGGCGCAGGCGCGGGCCAGCAGGGTCTTGCCGGTACCCGGAGGGCCGACGAGCAGCACGCCGTGAGGGATGCGTGCGCCCAGAGAGTTGAACTTGTCGGGGCTCTTGAGGAACTCCACGACCTCTTTCAGCTCTTCCTTCTCTTCGTCTTCACCGGCCACATCGGCAAAGGTGGCGGTCTTCTTGTTCTCGTGCTCGTCCTTGACCTTGGCTTTGCCGACATTCATGATGCCGCCGCCACCGCCGACGCCGCCCCGCATCATCGAGAACAGCAAAAAGCCGGTGCAGCCCAGCATCCCCAGATAGAAGATGATCTCCATCCAGGGGATGGTCTCCTTGAGGGAAGTATAGTCGTAGGTCATGGGCGCGTCGGGGTTCGCCGCGTCGTAGGACTCGATATACTTGTCTACGTTCTCGATGAAAACGTAGGCGTAGGGCAGTTTATAGCGGACGGTGACGGTGCCGTCGTCCTCCTGCACTGCGCCGGTGGACTCCGACGAGGAGGAGAACATCCCGCTCAGCAGACCGCCGGTAGACTGCACCGTGCTCTGGGTGGAGGAGACGTCCGGCAGGGGCAGGTCGCCTTCCTTCAGGTTCAGGGTGATGACGCTGGTGTTGCGGTCCAGCGTGAAGGACGTGACCTGATTGTGCTCAAAGTAATGGACGACGGTGGAGTAGCTCATGGTCGAGCCGCTGGTGCTGCCCGACCCGCTGCCCATCACCGACCAGACCATCAGCACGGCGGCCAGCGCCAGTGCGAGGATGAGCGGATTGATACGAGGTCTCTTAGGTTGCAAAAGGATCAACTCCAGTTCTGGTTTTATTTCTTACTTTTCGTAGACGCTGGGTTTGAGCACGCCGATGTAGGGCAGGTTGCGGTACTTCTCGTCGTAGTCGAGGCCATAGCCCACCACGAACTCGTCCGGCACCGCGAAGCCCTCGTAGTCCGGGGCGATGTCGGCCTTGCGGCGGCTGGGCTTGTCGAGGATGGTGCAGATCTTCACCGAGTTCGGGTTGCGCATCTTGAGCATCGGCACGAGGTTCGACAGGGTGATGCCGGTGTCGAGGATGTCCTCCACGATGAGCACATCCTTGCCGGAGAGGTCGCCGTCCAAGTCCTTGATGATCTTGACGAGGCCGGTGCTGGTGGTGTTGCCGCCGCCGTAGCTGGACACCACCATGAAGTCGATGCTGCACGGGATGCTCACGGCGCGCATCAGGTCGGCCATAAAGACCACCGAGCCCTTGAGGATGGAGACGAGGACGAGGTTTTTGCCCTCATAGTCTTTGCTGATCTGAGCGCCCAGCTCAGCCACTTTCGCTTTCAGCTCCTCTTCCGAAACGAGGACCTTCAAAATATCGTCATGCATGCTCATGATTCGATCCCTCCAAAATTTTCTAGTTCCACCTGCAGCAGCTGCCCGGTGTCCGGCCCGGGGGCCAGCCCATCGGCAAAGCCCTCTCCGCAGACCCACAGCACCTGTCTGCCTGCCGCCAGCAGCGGCAGCGTGTCCCGTTCCCGGGGCGGGATGCCCGCCTCGTTCATCCATTTGCGCAGCTCCCGGTCTACCCCCCGCCCGGCCGGACGGAAGCGGTCGCCGGGCTGACGGCAGCGCAGCCGCAGAACAGGACATATCGAGTTTATTTTAGCATAATCTGCCTGATTTTTTAAGTCTTTTTTATGAACACCCTGTGTTTTTTCTTCAAAACAGGCCGAAACCACCCGGATCTGCAGCGTTCTGCCGCCGGGCAGCGGATAATCGCCGCCCTCCGGCAGGGATACTTCAAATTTCGGACGGTCCGCTTTTTCGCCCTGCCGGCGGGTGTTTTGATCGGCTTCCTCCCGCCAGAGCACGCCGTCCCGGGCGCAGAAGCGGACGGCGTCGGTGAGCTGCACCGCGCCGCTGCCCTTTTCCACAAGGTCGGCCAGCAGGCGGATATATTTTTCCTCCGCGTCCCGCACCGGCTCCACAAGGCTGTGGAGGGCCATGTCGAGGATGAGCGGGTCAGTCTGCCGCAAAGGCTCTGACATCCACACGGGCTGGCCGCTGCGCAGGGCGTATCCCGCCCCGCCGGGCAGACCTTTTGTGTCCGTTGCCCGGGCCGAAGCCAGCAGTGCATCCGCCTGCCGGGCGAAGTATTCGTCCGCCTTGGCGGCTTTCTCACAGAAGCGGGCCAGATTGCGCTCGGCGGCGCTGTTGACCCCGCAGAGGGCGGGCAGTGCGCCGTGGCGCAGACGGTTGCGGGCGTAGTCGTCGGCGTCGTTGGTCTCGTCGGTGACCCAGCGTTCGCCGCAGGCGCGGCAGACGGCCTCGGTGTCGGCCCTCGTCAGGCAGAGCAGAGGCCGCAGATAGCCCGGGCGGCTGGGCCGGATGCCCGCCGCGCCGTGGAGGCCGGTGCCTCTGGCCAGCCGGAACAGCAGCGTCTCGGCCTGGTCACTCCCAGTATGGGCAGTTGCGACGGCATCTATCCCGTCGGCCAGCACCCGCTCAAAGCAGGCATACCGCAGGCGGCGCGCCCAGTCCTCCCCCGCCCGGGGCTTTCCTGCCTCGGCTTCCAGCTCAGCGGCATGGAACACCCGCAGCGGCAGGCCCAGCCGGGCGCAGACCTCCCGGACGAAGGCTTCGTCCCGGTCCGCCGTCTCCCCCCGCAGGCCGTGGTTGACGTGGCAGACCGTGAGGGCGATGCCCTTTTCCTCGGCCAGCGGGCGGATGAGGCAGAGCAGGGCCATGCTGTCGGCCCCGCCCGAAACAGCCAGCGCGAGATGCTTTTTGCCGTCCAGCAGCTTTTCCCGGGCGCAGAAGCCGCGCACCGTCTGTAAGATCTCTTCGTAGTTCATCAGCGTTTGAAGTCCACATCCATAAAGCGGGTGTGGGCGCCGTCCCAGCCCAGCGGCACCGTGCTGGTCTCGCCGTGACGGTTCTTTGCCACGATGCACTCGGCGGTGTCGGCGTCCACCTCCGCGCCGTCGGGGTTCTGGCTGGCGTAGTAGGAGTCGCGGTACAGGAAGAGGACGCAGTCGGCGTCCTGCTCGATGGAGCCGGAGTCGCGCAGGTCCGACAGCTGGGGGCGGTGGCTGGAGTTGTTGCCCTGCTTTTCCACCGCACGGGACAGCTGGCTCAGAGCGATGATGGGCACGTTCATCTCTTTGGCCATAATTTTGAGGTTTCGGGTGATGGAGCTGATCTCCTGCACGCGGTTCTCGCTGCGCTGGCCGCTGGTCATCAGCTGCAGATAGTCGATGACGATGAGGCCCACGTTGGGGCGGGCGGGGTCCTGATTGACCCGGCGGATCTTCGCCTTCATCTCGGTGATGGTGATGCCCGAGGTGTCGTCCATATAGATCGGTGCGTCGTGCAGTTTTTCGGTGGCGAGGGCCAGATACTCCCAGTCCTCGGCCCGGAGCGCACCGGTGCGGAACGCCTGACTGTCGATGCCCGCTTCAGCGGAGAGGATGCGGTTGGTCAGCTGCTCCTTCGTCATTTCGAGGCTGAAGATGGCCACCGGCACCTTCTGCTGCATGGCCACGCGGGTAGCGATGTTCAGCGCGAAACTGGTCTTGCCCATACCAGGGCGGGCAGCGAGGATGATGAGGTCGCCGCGGCCAAGGCCGGTGAGGACGGTGTCCAGCAGCCGGAAGCCGGTGGGGATGCCCTTGTACTTGTCGGCGTCGGGGCCGCTGATCTTTTGCAGATTTGTCAGAGTCTCCACCATGCTGGAAGAAAGGGGCGTCAGGGCGCTGGAATCGCGGCCGGAGCGGATCTCATAGATGCGCTGCTCGGCGTTTTCCAGCAGCAGGTCGGCGTCGGGCTCGTCGCCCGCGTCCTGCAAAATGTCCTTTGCAACGCCCATCAGCTGGCGCACCAGATACTTTTCCTGCACGATCTGCGCATACGCCTTGACGTTGGAGATGCTGGGGACCGTCTCGGCGAGGCCGGTCAGGTAGACTTTCGCCTCGTCGGCGCTGGGGAACACGCCGTCCGAGATAACGGCGTCCAGCAGGGTGACGAAGTCGATGGTCTGGTCGCTGGTAAAGAGGCGGAGCATCTCGGAGTAGATCTGAGCGTTCTGCCGGGTGTAGAACATCTCGGGCCGGATGATCTCGACGAGGTCGGTCAGGGTCTCGGGTTTCAGCAGCACCGCGCCCAGCACGCTCTGCTCTGCCTGCATATTGTAGGGCAGGTTGATGCCCACGCTCTCGAGGTTGAGTTCGTTATAATGTCGTTCGTTCGGCATGGTCGTTATCCTTCTGCTTTATTTATATAAATGCCGTAAAGCCAAAAAGCGCCCCCTGCTGTGAGGGGGCGCAGATGGCAGAAAAATCAGGCCTGTTCCACTTCCACCTGAATCTTGAAGGAAGCCACGACGCCAACGTACAGACGGACCTTGCCGTTGAACACGCCGGCATCCTTGATGTCCTTGGTCTCCAGCTCGATCTTCTTCTTGTCGATGGGAGAACCGGCCAGCTGGGCCAGAGCCTCAGCGACTTCCTTGCCGGTGACCTTGCCGTGCAGACGGCCGGAGGTACCGCCCTTGGCCTTGATGACCACGGTCTTGCCCTCGAGCTTCGCGGCCACAGCCTGAGCGGCGGCCACGTTCTCAGCCTCGTGGAAGTCGGCAGCGGCCTCCTTGCCCCGTGCGATATTCACCGCGCTGGCGTCGGCCACAGCGGCCAGCTTGCGCGGGAACAGAAAGTTGCGGGCGTAGCCGTCGGAGACCTCGTGGATCTCGTCCTTCTTGCCGATGCCCTTGACGTCCTGCTTCAGAATCACTTTCATGATAGTATCCCTCACTTCTCACCGAAAAACCGGTGGATTTCTATGGTTAGTATACAGCAATCGGGCTGTTACGTCAACGCCTGCCAAAGGCTCTCCCCTTGGGAGAGCTGGCGCGAAGCGCCTGAGAGGGCAAGCCCGTGACGAAAGAGCCTCCGCACAACGATAGGCAAACTCTTTGTCAGAGCGATACCATCGCCGCGTCTTCAATTCTCCGTCAGCATCCTTGCCCTCTCCGTCACCTGCGGTGACACCTCTCCCAAAGGGAGAGGCTTTCGCTCACGGGTAGGCTTTTCTTCGTCCAACCTCTCAGTCTCGCTTCGTTCGACAGCTCCCCTAGTAGGGGAGCCTCTGGCGAAACCGTTCACCTTGCTGGGACTGCCAAAGCCTCTCCTACTAGGAGAGGTGGCACGCCGCAGGCGTGACGGAGAGGTTGTACAAAGACGAGCCCCGCCGAAGAGCTGCCGCTCTTTACGCCAGCTCCCTGCCCACGACGTCCAGCGCCGCCTCGATGACCTTATCCATGTCGTAGTACTTGTACTCGCCCAGACGTCCGCCGAAGATGACCCCCGGCTCGGCGTCGGCCAGCTTCTTGTACTCGGCGTAGAGTGCGCCGTTCTTCTCGTCGTTCACCGGGTAGTAGGGCTCATCGCCGGGCTTCCACTCGGCGCTGTACTCGCGGCTGATGACGGTCTTGGGCTGGGTGCCGAACTCAAAGTGCTTGTGCTCGATGATGCGGGTGTAGGGCGTCTCGGCGTCGGTGTAGTTGACGACGGCGTTGCCCTGATAGTTGTCGGTGTCCAGCGTCTCGGTCTCAAAGCGGACGCTGCGGTACTGCAATGCGCCCAGCTTGTAGCCGAAGTAGGCGTCCACCGGGCCGGTGTAGACGACCCTGTCGGCCAGCTTGTCCAGCTCTGCCTTCCCGGCCAGATAGTCCACGCCCAGACGCACTTCCACACCGTCCAGCATCTTCTCCACCATGGCGGTATAGCCGCCGCCCGGGATGCCCTGATACAGGGCGTTGAAGTAGTTGTCGTCGTAGGTGAAGCGGACGGGCAGGCGCTTGATGATGAAAGCGGGCAGCTCGGTGCAGGGGCGGCCCCACTGCTTGCCGGTGTAGCCCTTGATGAGCTTTTCGTAGATGTCGGTGCCGACCAGGCTGATGGCCTGCTCCTCGAGGTTCTTCGGCTCCGTGATGCCGGCCTCGGCGCGCTGCTGCTCGATCTTCGCCTTTGCCTCGGCGGGGGTCACGACGCCCCACATCCTGTTGAAGGTGTTCATATTGAAGGGCAGGTTGTAGATCTCGCCGTGATAGTTGGCGACAGGGCTGTTGGTGTAGCGGTTGAACTCCGCGAACTGGTTGACGTACTGCCACACAGCCTTGTTGTTGGTGTGGAAGATGTGGGCGCCGTAGCGGTGGACGTTGATGCCCTCCACCTCTTCGGTGTAGATGTTGCCTGCGATATGACCGCGCTTGTCGATGACGAGGCAGCGCTTCCCGGCCTTCTTGGCCTCATGGGCAAACACCGCGCCGTACAGGCCAGCGCCAACGATAAGATAATCGTACTGTTTCATCACTGTTTATCCTTTTTCTTCTGTTCGGCTTCCGACTCGAGGCCGCTCTTTTTCTGGGCCTCCCGGTACTGGTCGATGGCCGTCTGGATGCGGCTGCGGGCCGCCTCCGGGGTGATATGCTTGAGCTGGGCCGCTGCCATGGTCTGATGACCGCCGCCGCCCAGAGACTCCATGATGACCTGCACATTCACCGCGCCGAGGCTGCGGGCCGAGATGTTGACGCCGCCGCCCACCTGCACGGCCACGAAGCTGGCCTCCACGTTCTGGATGGTCAGCAGGTCGTTGGCCGCCTGAGCGATGGCCACCCGGGCCTCGGGGGCCACCTCGCCGCTGACGGTGATGGCGCAGCCCCGGTACATCTGGGCTTCCGATACCAGCATGGCCTTGGTGGTGTACTCCACCATGCTCACGTCAAAGAGCTGACGCACGTGCTCCGTCTCCGCGCCGTAGCGGCGGAGAGCCGCAGCGGCCTCGAAGGTGCGCACGCCGGTGTGGAGGGTAAAGTCACGTGTGTCCAGCATGATGCCGGAGAGCAGTCCCTCGGCCTCGATGCGGTTGGGCTTGTCGTCCCGGTCGCCCACATACTGCAAGAACTCCGTGACCAGCTCACTGGCCGAGGATGCATAGGGCTCGTGGCAGACGAGGTCAGCCTTCTCGATGAAGCCGACGCCCTTGCGGTGGTGGTCGATGACGGCCACCTTGCCGCATTTTTCCAGTATCTCTCGGCTCTCCACCAGACCCAGCTGGTATGTATCCACGACGATACAAAGCGTTCTCTGGGAAATGATGGGCAGAGCGCCCTTGGGGTCGATGAAGTCGTCCTCCTGCCCTGCCGCAATGAGGGCGTTGATGAGGCTGCCCGCCAGGGTGGCGTCACGGCGCACAGCGATGACTGCCGGCACATCGCAGATCTTGCAGATGCGCAGCACGCCCTCGGCAGAGCCGATGGCGTCCAGGTCGCTCATCCGGTGACCCATGATGACCACATGGTCAGCCTCTTTGATGAGCTTGACCAGCTGGTCGGCCACGATGCGGCTGCGCACCTTGCTGCGCTTTTCCACGCCGTGGCTGACGCCGCCGTAAAAGGTAAAGCCGTCCGGGGTCATCTCAGCGGCCTGGTCGCCGCCGCGCCCCTGCGCCATATCCAGCGCCTGAACGGCCATGTCCTGAGCCTCCCGCAGGGTCTTGGCCCCGCGTCCGATGCCGATGGAGATGGAGAGGTTCACGCTGGGGTCGAGGGCGCGGATCTTGTCCAGCACGTCGTAGCCGCGCTTGGCGAACTGCTCCAGCTGGCGCTCTTCCACCACAGCGATGTAGCGGCCGCTGGCCACCCGGCGCAGAAAGCCCGTGCCGCGGCCTATCATATCTTCCAGCACCCGGTTGATGCCTTCCAGCAGGCGGGCGCGCTCGCTGTCCAGCATATCGCTGAACACGTCGTCGTAGCCGTCCACGAGGAAGACCAGATAGCCCGGGCGGCTGGCCTTATATTCGGCCTCCACTTTGCGGAGGGCCGTTTCCTCATTCAGGACAAGAAGGGTCATGCTCTCGGCCTCGCCGGGGACGGTGGAGCTGTGAGCGCTCCACACGCCGTCGGCCAGATTGAGCAGCTGGCCGCTGACCTTGCGTGCCTCCTGCAGGTCGAGGCCGGGCAGCACTTTCTGCACCCGGGGGACCAGAAGGGCTTCGCCTTTCATCAGACGGGTGCGGAACTCGGTGTTGTACCACAGCACCGTCTCCCCCGAAAGGAGGGCGGCGGGCTGGCTCAGCGGCTCGAGGCTGAACTGCGTCTTGGATTTTTCGAAGCTGCCGCCGCAGACCCAGCGGGCCACCCAGCTGCGCACCCGGTAGCGGAACACTCCGAACAGGGCGAACCACAGCACCGCCAGCACCACCAGCACAGGCCAGATGGCCGGGCGCTGCACCAGAAGCACCAGCACCAGCAGGGCGCAGAGCACCGCCAGCGCAGCGGTCAGCATTTCAAGAGTCCATCTTGGTTTTTGTTTCATGAAGTGTTATGCCTCCTGCGGGCAGACTCAGACCTCCATCAGGATGGGGAGGATCATGGGGCTGCGCTTGGTGCGGCGGTAGATATAGCTGCTCAGGGCCTCGCGCACCCGGGTCTTGACGCTGTTCCAGTCGCGGACGTGCTCGTCCACGCAGCGGTCAAGAGCCGTCTCCACGATGCTCTGGGCGCCGTCCATCAGGCTCTCGTTCTCCCGCACATAGACGAAGCCGCGGCTCACGAGGTCGGGGCCGGCCAGAACTTTGCCGGTCTTGCTGTCCACGGTGGCCACGATGATGACGAGGCCGTCCTCAGACAGATGCTTGCGGTCCCGCAGGACGACGTTGCCCACATCGCCCACGCCGAGGCCGTCCACCATGACAGCGCCCGCCGTCACCGGCTCGCCCAGCTTCATCTCGTCCTGGCTGAGGATGATGTTGGAGCCGTTCTCGGCAATGAGGATGTTGCTGGTGGGGATGCCGAGGCTTGCCGCTGTGATGGCGTGCTTTTTCAGCTGCTTATATTCGCCGTGGACGGGCAGGAAATACTTGGGTCTGGTCAGGGTGAGCATCAGCTTCTGCTCTTCCTGACAGGCGTGGCCGGAGACGTGGACGTCGTACATGCCCTCATAGATGACCTCTGCGCCCAGCAGGAGCAGACCGTTGACGATCTTGGTCACGCTCTTCTCGTTGCCGGGGATGGGCTTGGCCGAGATGATGATGAAGTCGCCGGGGCCGACGCGCACCTGACGGTGGCTGCAGGAAGCCATGCGGCTCAGGGCGCTCAGAGGCTCGCCCTGACTGCCGGTGGTCACCAGCACCACCTGTTCCGGCGGATACTGGTTGATCTCATCGATGCTGATGAGGGTGCCTTCCGGGATGTGCATATAGCCCAGCTCCTGGGCCATGGCGGTATTGTTGACCATGCTGCGGCCGCTGAAGGCCACCTTGCGGCCATCCTCCACGGCGAGGTCGATGATCTGCTGGACACGGTAGATGTTGGACGCGAAGGTCGCAATGATGATGCGCTTGTTCTGCGCCCGGGCAAACAGGCTGCGGACACCGGCAGCCACCTTCTGCTCGGTGGCGGT
>OIFZ01000272.1_pt1 | contig 14868 bp, 10 predicted proteins | sample 1582181 | NCBI WGS metagenome assembly OIFZ01 (sample SAMN02674607, study PRJEB24791) | human gut metagenome, SKBSTL069 | isolation source: stool | host: Homo sapiens | place: USA | reverse complement strand
GGCCGCTACCTGAACAAGGTGGACAGCTTCGAGTTCCCCGGCCTGACCGGCATGGAGAAGATGGCTTCCATCATGCAGAAGCTGCGTGACGAGCCCCTCACCGAGCTGGCCGGCCACAAGGTGGTCAAGATCACCGACTACAAGAAGCCCGAAGAGACCGGCCTGCCCGCCGCAAACGTCCTCATCTACACTCTGGACAACGGCGCTACCGTGGTCGTCCGTCCCTCCGGCACGGAGCCGAAGATCAAGACCTACTTCACCACTCTGGGCAAAGACCTGGCCGAGGCTCAGGCTCAGAAGGATGCGCTGGCCGCTGCCATCGAGCCCATCCTCGCATAACGCAGAAATTTCATAAAAAATTTATGCCCCCGTACAGCGCCAAAAGTGTTGCACGGGGGCATTTTTGATGGGCGAGGGCTGTTGCAGTTTGTGGGTGGATACGCTATAATATTCAATGAATAATAATACGCTCTGTGCAGTGCGGCGCAGGGCAGGAATAAAATGGGGCAGGTGTAAGAAATTGGAATGTCGTGTGACGGCAGTTCTGGTGGCGGCTGGTTCTTCCACCCGGATGGGATTTGATAAACTGAGCTTCGATCTGGGCGGTGAGATCGTCCTGGAGCGGAGCGTCCGGGCCTTTGACGAGTGTCCGGAGGTGGACGAGCTGGTGATTGTGACCGGCGCGTCCGGTGAGAATGCCCAGCGGGCCGCTGCCCGCTGCAAAAAGCCGGTGCGGCTGGTGAAGGGCGGCTCGACCCGCGCCGAGAGCGCCCGCAGCGGCGTGGCCGCTGCCCACGGCAGACTGGTGGCCGTCCACGACGCGGCCCGGCCCTTCGTGAGCCAGAGCGTTATCGCCGACACGATAGCGGCCGCTGCCCGCTGCGGTGCCGCCGCCCCGGCGGTGCCGGTGAAGGACACCATCAAGCAGGCGAAGGGCGGCGACGGCAAGACTGTGCCGGAAGGCTGCATGGTGGAGAACACCCCCGACCGCAGCACCCTTTATGCGGTGCAGACGCCCCAGTGCTTCGACCGGGCCGCCTATCTGGCGGCGCTGGATGAACTGGACGAGGCCAGCGCCCGCCTCGTCACCGACGACTGCAGCCTGTTCGAGCTGACGGGCCGTCCGGTGGAGCTGGTACAGGGCGACTACGCAAACATCAAGATAACCACCCGGGAGGACCTGCCCCGGGCCGGGAACGGAGGAAAGAAAATGCGCATTGGTCATGGTTACGACGTCCACCGTCTGGTGGAGGGCCGCAAGCTCATCCTGGGCGGCGTGGAAGTGCCGTATGAGAAGGGCCTGCTGGGCCACTCGGACGCCGACGTGCTGGCCCACGCGGTCATGGATGCCGTGCTGGGCGCAGCGGCGCTGGGCGACATCGGCCAGCACTTCCCCGATACGGCGGAAGAGTACGCCGGGGCCGACAGCCTCATGCTGGCCCGCCGGGTGGCAGAAATCGTGACCGAGCACGGCTGGCGCATCGAGAACATCGACGCCACCATCCTCTGCCAGCGCCCGAAGCTGGCCCCCCACATCCCGGCCATGCGGGCAAAGCTGGCCGAGGCTTTCGGGATGCCGGTGGATGCCGTGAGCGTCAAAGCCACCACCGAGGAGCATCTGGGCTTTACCGGCGAGGGGCTGGGCATCGCGGCCCATGCCGTCGCCCTCATCGAAGCAGTGTGAACGGGAGAATGTGACCCATGACTCTGAACTCTATCGTAGCAAATTTCCAGACCTTCAAGCTGGTAGACCTGCTGGACATCCTCATCATCGCGTTCCTCATCTACCAGCTGCTGGGCTTCGTCAACCGCACCCGCGCCGGCCAGCTGGCCAAGGGCGCGCTCATCGTGATGGCGGTCTATCTGGTGGCGAACATCCTGAATATGCGCACCGTCACCTGGCTGCTCAACTCGCTGCTGCAAGTCGGTCTGCTGACGCTGGTGGTGCTGTTCCAGCCCGAGATACGGCGTGCGCTGGAGCGGATGGGCCAGACCGACCAGTGGGCCTATCGCTTCTTCAATAAAAACCGCTACAACGACACCAGCCTCAAGGGCGCATGGCGCAGCGCCATCATCGCCATCTGCGACGCGGCAGAGCGCTTTTCGGAGACCAAGACCGGCGCGCTCATCGTGCTGGAACGGAACACCAACCTTTCTGAGATCGTCCGCACCGGCACGCCCGTGAACAGCGCAGTCAACCTCGAGGTGCTGGGTACCATCTTCTACGAGGGTACCCCCCTCCACGACGGCGCAGCCATCATCGAGGATGGCCGCATCAAGGCCGCAGGCTGTGTGCTGCCTCTTTCCAACAACCTGGACCTGGGCAAGGACATGGGTACCCGCCACCGCGCCTGCCTCGGCATCGCCGAGAACTCCGACGCCATCGCCATCGTGGTCAGCGAGGAGACGGGCATCATCTCGATGGCGAAAAACGGTGTGCTCATGCGCCACTTTGACCGTCAGACCCTTTACACCCGACTGGTGGATGAGATGATACCCAAGGAGACCGCCAGCGAGAAGAGCGCTGCCGAGGGCTGGAAGGCCCGGGGCAAGCGCCTGCTGAACTGGGTGAACAACAAGGAGGAGGATGAGCAGCAATGAGCACTGAGCAGAACAACGGCAAGCCTGCCGTACCCCCCAAGCGCAATCTGCTGAACGACCGCCGCATCCGGCTCCTGCTTTCTTTGCTGGGTGCAGTCATCGCGTGGATGGCTGTCACCATCGTCGTGCAGCCCGGCACCACCACCACCATCTATAATGTTCCGGTGGACTTTAGCTATGATTCGGCTGCCTACACTTCCCGGGGCCTGAGCATCGTCAATGCGGAGGAAAAAACGGTCAACCTGAAACTTTCCGGCGACGGCTACACCATCGGCAGCCTGTCGGCCAACGACTTTGTCGTCTACCCCGACTGGTCCAGCGTCCGCGACAGCGGCGAAAAGAGCCTGCGCCTTCAGGTGCGGAGCCAGAGCACCCTGCTCACCGGTGTGTCCGTCTCCATCGACGGCGACAACACCGTGGACGTGGTGTTCGATGTGGTGGAAGAAAAGACCCTGCCCATCCAGGTGACGACGAATTACCTGAAGATAGCAGACGGCTATATCCTCTACGGCACCGACATCTCGAAGGAGACGGTGACTCTCTCCGGCCCCAGCACCGAGCTGAGCAAGGTGGAGACCTGCACCGCCGAGGTGACCTACAATGGCGAGCTGACCAGTCCCGTCACTCTGGACACCGGCCTGCGTTTTTACACCCGCAGCGGCGGAGAGGTGAAATTTGAGTATACTACTCTGGAAACGGACAGCGTCGAGGTCACGCTGCAGGTGTATAAGCTGGCCACCCTGCCGGTGGAAGTCAGCTTTATCAACGCGCCCCGCGACTTTGACCCCTCGGTGCTGGTCTACTCCCTGAGCAAAAAGACCCTCAATGTGGCCGGCCCGGAGTCCCAGATCGACCGTCTGTCCACCCTGTCGGTGGGTACCATCGACCTTTCCACCTTTGCACTGGATAAGGTGTACGAAATGCCCATCGAGCTGCCCAGCGGCATCCGTCTGCTGGACAACATCTCCACCATCACGGTCAGCTTCGACAGCTCCCGTCTGGAAACCAAGACCATGAACCTGCCCGCCAGCTGTGTGCAGGTCATCAACCTGCCCTCCACCTACACCCTGACCGTGGAGACGGAGCGGCTGATGAACGTCACCCTCTGCGGCCCGGCCGGTTCGCTGGAAGCACTGAATCCGGAACAGGTGGTCATTGAGATCGACGCCGACGACTTCTATGTCGCCATCGGCCAGCAGAACATCGCCTGCCGCCTCTATGTGCCGGCCAACGACAAAATTTTTGCGCTGGGCAGCTATGTGGTGCAGTGCAAGATAGAAAGTAACTGAGTATATGATCCTGATCCATGATATTCGCCTGCCCCTCTCTGCCGGGGAGCCGCAGGCCTACGAAAAAGCCCTCCGCCTCGCCCGCATCCCCCGGGGAAAGGTGAGCCATCTGGGCATCGCCCGGCTCTCGGTGGACGCCCGCCACGGCCAGCCCAAGCTGGTGTACACCGTGGCCGTGACTCTGAAAGAGGAGAGGGAAGAGGCCGCCTGTGCGGGTGCTTCCCGCAGCGTTACCGTCCGGGGCAAGACCGATCTCTCGGTGCAGAACGGTACTCTGCCGCTGACGCACCGGCCTGTGGTCTGCGGCCTCGGCCCGGCGGGCCTCTTTGCGGCGCTGCTGCTGGCCCGTCAGGGCTACCGGCCCATCGTGCTGGAACGCGGCCCGGCGCTGGACGAGCGCGTCAAGGCCGTGGAGCATTTCTCCACCACCGGTGAGCTGGACGAAAACGCCAACATCCAGTTCGGCGAGGGCGGCGCCGGAACCTTCTCGGACGGCAAGCTCACCACCCGCATCGGCGACGAGCTCTGCGGCTTCGTGACCGAAGTGTTCCTCGAGCACGGCGCGCCGAAGGAGATCGCCTGGCAGCAGAAGCCCCATGTCGGCACCGACCTGCTGCGGGGCGTCATCACTTCGATCCGAAAAGAGATCGAGTCGCTGGGCGGCGAGGTCCACTTCAACACAGCCCTCACCGGCTTCGAGCGGCGGGACGGCCAGCTCGTCGGCATCCAGACCACGGACGGTGCGTTCCCCTGTGAGGCGCTGGTGTTCGCGGTAGGCCACTCGGCCCGCGACACCTTCGGGATGCTGATGGACAGCGGCCTCGTGCTGGAGTGCAAGCCCTTCAGCGTCGGCTTCCGGGCAGAGCATCTCCAATCGGAGATCGAAAAGAGCCTCTACCACGAGGCGGCGGGCCATCCGGCCCTGCCGCGCGGCGAATACCAGCTTTCGCAGCACGTTGAAAAACGGTGCGTTTATACGTTCTGTATGTGTCCGGGCGGCCAGGTGGTGGCTTCGGCCAGCGAAAAGGGCCGTGTCGTGACCAATGGCATGAGCTATCACGCCCGCAGCGGCAGGAATGCCAACGCGGCCGTGGTGGTCAGCGTAGGCGGCGAAGACTTCGGAAACGACCCCCGGAAGGCCATCGCCTTCCAGCGGGAGCTGGAAGCCCGGGCCTATGCGGCAGGCCGTCCCGGCGGAGAGTATGTTGCCCCGGCGGAGAACATCCAGAGCTTTTTGGAGGGCAGGGGCCGGCTGAACATTGGCCGCGTCCAGCCCACCTATGACCGGGGCGTCGTCGCTGCGGACCTCGGCGCACTGCTGCCGACCGAACTGGCCGACACCCTGCGGGCCGGTCTGCGGGCTTACGAGCGGAAAATTGCGGGTTACACCGCCCCCGAGGCCATTCTGACCGGCCTCGAGACCCGTACCAGCAGCCCGGTGCGGCTGAAACGGGAAGAAAATTTTGAATGCGCCCAGCTGGCAGGATTGTATCCCTGCGGCGAGGGTGCCGGATATGCGGGCGGCATCATGAGTGCCGCCGTCGATGGCCTGCGGGTGGCCCGCGCCATCATCAGCCGGTACAGCCCGGCAGAAGGGTGAGAAGTTGAATGACTGATCGTGAAGACGATTTTAACCGCACGGCGAAGGACAGCGAAGGCCGTAAGGTGCAGCAGGAGCTGGAACGCCAGCTCCGCGAGCTGGGCGACACCATGTCCGACTCCTTCCGACACGGCTTTGAGGGCCGGGGCGAGGAGATCGGCGACCGTGTGTGGGATGTGGGCCGCGCCGCGGTGAACGCCGCCGGTTATGGCATCTCGGAGGCAGGCCGGGCCTTTCAGGCCGGAAAACAGGAGTACCAGAAGCGGGCCGAGGAGGCCAGGAACAGTGCCAGCGCCAGCGGGATGACCGACTGGGCGCGCAATTTCTTTGCGAAGAAGCCGGAACCGACGGCCATCGAGAATATCCGCACCAGCGCGAAAAAGCGCCACAGCGCAGGCGTCGCCATGCTGGCGACCGGCATCACCTTCGCCGTCCTCTTCGGCATCACGGCCATCGCCTGCTTCGGCACGGCAGGGGCGTTCACGTCCGGCGGCGTGATAGTGGCGGCTGATATGACGTTCCTCAGCGCTATCGGCGATCTCGCACTGGGTGCTATCGCGGTGACGGGGTGGTGCTCTGCCGCTGTGACCGCTGTGTTCGGCTGGCTGACCGCAGCGGGTGCGTCCCGTATGAAGGCCGCCAAGACTCTGGAGCTCTACGCCGATACCGCCGAGGGCTTCGACTGGCACAAGGGCCTGTCCCTCTCCATGCTGGCCGACCTGACGCATAAAAAGAAGACCAAGGCTCTCAAGATGCTGCGGAAATTCATCCACAAGGGCTGGCTCAGTGCCTGGCTGGACGAGAAAAACGACAAGCTCTACCTGACGGCAGAGGACTACCGCGCTGCACAGGAAAATCAGCCCCAGCCCGAACCGGAAAAAGCGCCGGAACAGGCCGGAGAAGTCCCCCTGAACCTCGAGACGACCCGCCGCTTTGCGCAGGTGCTCGAGAAGGAGAAGGAGCTCATGGAGGATGAGCGGGCTGTGGAGGAGCTGCAGCATATGCAGAAGACCACCGAGTCCATCTGTGCCTGGCTGGAAGCCCACCCAGAGAGCCTGCCCAAGGCCCGCCGCTTTGCGGAATACTATATCCCCACCACCCTCAAGCTCCTGCACACCTACAACGACGTGCAGAGCCAGCAGGGCGAGAACGCGGAGGCCATCCGCCGGGATATTGCGGGCATCCTGCACACCCTGAATCAGGCGTATGACAACCTCTACGATAAGCTTTTGTCGGACGTGGCGCTGGACGTTTCCAGCGAGATCGCTGCGCTGCAGGGGATGCTGGCGAACGATGGTCTGGCCGGGGAGGGATTGCGATGACCTACCGGGCCTGGAACACCAAGATCGTTGACCGCGCCGCCCTGAAAGAGCTGACAGCGGCCATCGCCCAGCAGAACACCGAAGAGCTGGAATACCAGAACATGGACGAAGAGTGGAGCGAGGAAAAGTACCGCTCTGTCCTCGCGGCCCAGCAGAAAGAAGCCGGCCTGCTGGCCGGCATCCTCGCTGCCCGGGGCATCACCGACCCCGCCGAGGCGCTGACTCTTCTGGCGGGCGAAGAAGAGCTGAGCGACCCCATGCTCCTGACCGACATGGACAAAGCCTGTGAGCGCATCCTGCGGGCCATCGACGAGGGGGAGACCATCGTCGTCTTCGGCGACTACGACGTGGACGGTGTGACCGCCACGGCCCTGCTCTATCAGCACCTGAAAGGGATGGGCGCCGCCGTCAAGTGTATGCTGCCCAGCCGGGAGGGCGACGGCTACGGCCTCTCGAAGAACGCCATCCAGTCGATCTATGATAAAGGCTGCCGCCTCATCGTCACGGTGGACAACGGCATCTCTGCCGTAGAGGAAGCCGCATTCGCGGCCAGCCTCGGCATCGACCTCATCATCACAGACCACCATCTGCCCCACGACACCCTGCCCCAGGCAGTGGCCATCGTGGACCCCCGCCGTGCCGACGACCACAGCCCCTTCAAGGGCCTGTGCGGCGCGGGCGTGGCCTTCAAGCTCTGCGCCGCGCTGGATGGCTGCCCGCCGGAAGAGATGCTGGAATACTGCGGCGACCTCGCCGCTGTTGGCACCGTGGCCGACGTCATGCCCCTGACAGGGGAGAACCGCACCATCGTCAAAGCAGGTCTGCGCCAGCTGCAAAATACGGACAGACCCGGCTTCTGCGCCCTTTTGGAAGAAGTGGGCCTTGCAGGCAAGCCGGTGACGGCAGAGAACATCAGCTACGCCATCGCGCCCCGCATCAATGCGGCGGGCCGGATGGACAGCGCTGTCACCGCTTTGCAGCTGGTGCTCTGTGAGGACGAAGACCGGGCGGTCGAACTGGCCCATAAGCTGAGCGACATCAACATCCAGCGGCAGGAGACGGAGATGGAGATCGTCAAAGCCGCGCAGGAGCTGCTGGACGCTGAGCCGGAACGCCTCGAAGACCGGGTCATCCTGCTCTGGGGCAGAGACTGGCACCCCGGCGTCATCGGCATCGTGGCCTCCCGCCTTGTGGAAAAGACCGGACGCCCGGTCATCGTGGTGTCGGTGGATGAGCACGGCGAGGGCAAGGGCAGCGGCCGCAGCGTGCAGGGCTTCAACCTGCACGAGTGCATCGCCTCCTGCGCCGACATCCTGCTCCGCTTCGGCGGCCACGCCATGGCAGCGGGCCTCTCGGTGCGGGAAGAGGATCTGCAGACGCTCCGCCAGCGGCTCAACGACTGGGCGGCCCGGGAGTGTCCCGTGCTGCGCACCCCGCCGCTGGAGTGTGATCTATCCGTCCACCTCGACCGCCTGACGGTGGAGAGCGTCCGCCGCCTCGACCAGCTGGCACCCTACGGTGCCGACAACCCCAGCCCGGTCTTCGTGCTGGAAATGGCTGTCGTGGAGGGCGTCTACGCCGTCTCGGAGGGCAAGCACTGCCGCCTGCGTCTGCGGCAGGGCAATTCCAGCATCTACGCCGTCTGGTTCGGGATGCACCCGGAACAGGTGCCTTACTCGACGGGCGACGTCGTGGACGCAGCCATCAGCCTTTCGGTCTACGATTCGCCCCGGGGCGCACAGCTGTCGGGCCGCATCATCGAGCTGCACCCGGCGGGCCTCGGCAACACAGCTGCAGAGCAGGCCGCGCTGGTGCAGGCGCTGCGCCGGGGTACGCCCCTGACGCCGGAGCAGAAGGAGAGCATCGCCCCGGAGCGCAGCCATATCATCACCGTTTATCGGGAGCTGCAGGCGCGGCACTGGCACGCCGAAGACCTGCAGCCCCTGTTTGCAAAACTCGGCGAGGAGAACACCGGCCGGACGCTGGTGGCCGTCGCCGCGCTGGAACAGGTCGGCCTCATCACAGTGGCTGACCGGGGCGGGGCAAAGTTCTGGGAACTCGTGCCTGCCACCGGAAAGAAGAACCTTGCCGATGCGCCCATCCTGAAATGTCTGGAGGAACGATAAAGATGCCTGAGGGAAAGAAACCTGTCGCCCCCTCGCCCGCAGCACCGGCTGCGGCGAAAGAGGACAGCTACTCTGCAAAGACCCATCTCCACCAGCCCGTGCCGGTGACGGAGATGGCTACCGTGGCCGCAACGGCCCTGCCGGCCAACGCCCCTGAGGGGACCCTTCCCTCGGAGGTGCGGCCCGAGATCGTGACCTGGGAGAAGCTGGTGGAGGCCATCAAAGCCAGTGGCAAAGCCTACAATATGGCCATGATAGAAAAGGCTTACAATCTGGCCAACGACGCCCACAAGGGGGTCTGCCGCCGCAGCGGTGAGCCCTATATCTGCCACCCGCTGGCCGTGGCCCGCCTCGTGCTGGACCTCGGCATGGACAGCGAGAGCATCGCCGCCGCCCTGCTCCACGACGTGGTGGAGGACACCCCCACCACGCTGACCGACCTGACCGCCGCTTTCGGCGAAGAGGTGGCCGCGCTGGTGGACGGCGTCACCAAGCTGACCAAGATCCAATTTTCCAATATCGAAGAGCTGCAGGCTGAGAACCTGCGCAAGATGCTGCTGGCCATGAGCCGTGACGTCCGCGTCATGATCATCAAGCTCTGTGACCGCCTGCACAATATGCGCACCGGCGACGCATGGCCGGAGCAGAAGCGCCGCGACAAGGCCCGGGAGACCATGGAGGTCTACGCCCCCATCGCCAACCGTCTGGGCATCCTGAACGTCAAGGAGGAGCTGGAAGACCGCAGTCTCCACTACCTCGACCCCGTGGGCTACGAGGAGATCAACAAGATGCTCAGCGAGCGCGCAGGCGACGAGTTCCTGGCCAGCGTGTCGGGCGTCATCAAGAGCCGCCTCGAGGAGAGCGGCATCGAGGGCGCGACCATCAAGCGGAGAGTCAAGAGCATCTACGGCATCTACCGCAAGACCATCATGCAGAACAAGTCCTTTGATGAAATTTACGACATCTACGCGGTGCGCATCATCCTGGACACCCTGGCTGAGTGCTACAGCACCCTGGGCCTCATCCACGATATGTACCACCCGCTGCCCAACCGCTTCAAGGACTATATCTCCACCCCCAAGCCCAACGGCTATCAGAGCCTCCACACCACCGTCATCGGCCACGAGGGCATCCCCTTTGAGGTGCAGATACGCACCCGCACCATGGACGAGCAGGCCGAGTACGGCGTTGCCGCCCACTGGAAGTATAAGGAGGGCCTCGAGGGCCACGATAAGCTGGACGAGCGTCTGGCCTGGGTCAGCCAGCTGCTGGAAAACCAGCGCGTCAGCGAGGATTCCGGCAACCTGCTCCACGATTTGAAGAGCGACCTGCTGCCGGAGGAGGTCTTTGCCTTCACCCCGAAGGGCGACGTCATCAACCTGCCTGCGGGCGCAAACTGCATCGACTTTGCCTACGCCATCCACTCTGCCGTCGGCAACCGGATGGTGGGCTGTAAGGTCAACAACCGCATCGTCCCCATCGACCATGTCGTGGCGACGGGCGAGATCATTGAAGTCATCCTCGGCCCGGCGGACAAAGGCCCCAGCCGCGACTGGCTCAAGATCGTGCGCACCAGCGAGGCCAAGAGCAAGATACGCAACTGGTTCAAGAAGATGCGCCGCGAAGAGAACATCCAGCAGGGCCGCGACGCGCTGGCCAAAGAGCTGCGCCGGGAGATGATCTTCATCCCCGACGACCAGCTGGACGAATTCGTGGGCAGCTGCAGCCGTCGTCTGCGCCAGAACAACGCGGAGGAGATTTACGCCGCCATCGGCTACGGCGGCATGACCATCGCCAACTGCCTGCCCAAGCTCAAAGAGGAGTGGCAGAAGCTCAAGGCCGCCGAGGCTGCTGAGAACAAGTCGGTGGAGGACCTGCCGAAGGTCGATCTGAGCCGCGTCCACGCCACCGACGGCGTGGTGGTGGAGGGCTTCGATAACACCCCCATCAAGTTTGCAAAGTGCTGCTCGCCCCTGCCCGGCGACCCCATCGTGGGCTTCATCACCCGGGGCTTCGGCGTCTCCATCCACAAGCAGAGCTGCGCCAACGCGATGTCCAGCATGAAAGACCCCTCCAACGCCCCCCGCTGGGTCAAGGCGTACTGGGCCGACAGCGTCAAGGACAGCTACAAGGCCGGTCTGGAGATCATCGCCCTCAACCGCAACGAGCTGCTGTCCGATGTGCTGGCCGCGCTGGCTGACATCCGCGTCCCCATCTACGCCATGAACGCCCGTCAGGTGGAGAACAACTGTGCCGTCATCAGCCTGACCATCGGCATCAACAATACAGAGCACCTCAACCGGGTCGTGGCCCGTCTGTCCAAAGTCAAGGACGTGCTCAAGGTAACAAGGAGCTAATATGCGTGCAGTCATTCAGGCCGTATCCTCGGCCAGCGTCCGGGTCAACGGCGGCGAGCCGCGCCCCATCGGTCCCGGCCTCGTCATCCTGCTGGGCGTCAAGGACACCGATACTCTCGACATCGTGCCGAAACTGGCTGAAAAATGCGCGGGCCTGCGCATTTTCAAGGACGAAAACGACAAGCTGAACCTCAGCGCAAAGGACCTCGGGTACTCTGCACTGGTGGTGAGTCAGTTCACCCTCTACGGCGACACGAAGAAGGGCTTCCGTCCCAGCTTCATCAAGGCGGCAAGACCGCCGCTGGCTGTGGACGCCTACGAGCTGTTCCTCGCTGAGATGAACAGGCAGGGCCTCAGGGATGTCCAGCACGGCGAGTTCGGCGCGGATATGCAGGTGTCGCTGGTCAACGAAGGCCCCTGCACCATCGTCATCGACACCGACGAGTGGCATAAAGGAGAAAAATAAACCATGAAGGCATTTCATCTGGTCGGCCCTGCGCCGTTTTACACCAACAGCTTCCTGCTCATCTCGGACGCAGGCAACACGGTGGTCATCGACCCCGCCGCCGAGGTGCAGGAGTACGATAAGATCTTAAAGGAGCACGGCGGCAGGCTGAGCCTCATCCTCTGCACCCACGGCCACTACGACCATGTGGGCAGTGCGGGGGTCCTGAGCCGCGAGTGGGGCGCAAAGCTCTACTGTGAGCCCGCCGACTGTCGGGGGACCCAGCTGCTGCCCCTCAAGGGCTCGGACAGCGGCTACGAAGAGGGCGAGGTCATCCCCCTCGATGAGCTGCGCTTCACCGTCTGGCACACCCCCGGCCACACGGAGGGCAGCGTGGTGCTGCTGTGCGAAAACTATCTCTTCGTGGGCGACACCGTCTTTCAGGGCAGCATCGGCCGCACCGACCTCGAGGGCGGCGACAGCCGGAAGATGGACGAGAGCCTGCGCAAGTTCGCGGCCCTGCCCGTCCCGGCCGAGGCGCAGGTGCTGCCCGGCCACGGCGATTTCTCCACCTTCGGGCAGGAGGCCGCCACCAACTTCTATATCAAAAATGCGCTGAGAAACGCATAAAAAGGCGGGATTTCACATGAATATCTATATCACGGGCCTCGGCTCGGGCTATGAGGTGGAGCACCTCGTCCGCCTGTTCTACCCAATGGCCCCGCTCACCCTCACCCCGCCCGAGGACGGCGCAGACTGCGTCTGGGCCGAGAAGCGGCCTGATAAGCTCTGGGCCATGGTGCGGCAGGGCGGCAAGAGCCGGACCGCCGAAGCACCTCTGCCCATTCCCGTGGAAGAGGGCGGCGAGACGCCGGAATTTGCGCTGGCCAGCCTGACCTATGACCTGCTGCGCAGCTGGACGGGCATCCGCCCGCCCTGGGGCAAGATGACCGGCGTCCGCCCGGTGCGCCTCGTCCACGACAAGCGGGCCGCAGGCTGGACGGAAGAGGAGATCGACGATTTCTTCCTCAAGCGCTTCGACTGCTCGCCCGAAAAATACGGCATGGCCAAGGCCATCGCGGACTTGCAGGAGCCGATCCTGAAAGCAGGCAGTGCGCCCAAGACCTACAGCCTCTATATCGGCATCCCGTTCTGCCCCTCCCGGTGCAGCTATTGCAGCTTCGTCAGCTGCAACCTCGACCGTGACCGCAAGCTGGTGCAGCCCTATGTGGACTGCCTGTGCAAAGAGGTCGAGGCCATCCGGGACGAGGCCGACAAGGCCGGGCTGAAGCTCTGCAGCATCTACATCGGCGGCGGCACCCCCACCAGCCTCTCGGCAGCACAGCTGCGCCAGCTCATGGGGACGGTGCGGGAATGCTTCGACCTTTCCGCCATCGTGGAATACACGGTGGAAGCCGGACGCCCCGACTGCACCGACGCCGAAAAGCTGGCCGTCATCAAGGAATACGGCGCGACCCGCATCTCCATCAATCCCCAGACCTTCTCGGATGAAGTGTTGGCGAACATTGGCCGCAAACACTCGGCTCAGGACATCCTCGACTGCTATGCCGAGGCCCGGGCCGCAGGCCACGACGACATCAACATGGACCTCATCGCTGGCCTGCCCGGCGACACGGTGGAAGGGTTCGAGAAGAGCCTGCGTCAGGCCATCGCCCTCGACCCTGAGAACATCACCGTCCACACCCTGACCCTCAAGCGGGCCTCCCGCATCGTCATCGAGGACCAGAAGGAGAACGACTACGCCGATGTGGCCGCCATGCTGGAAAAGTGCCATCTGCTGGCCGAGGCGGGCTATCGGCCCTACTACCTCTATCGTCAGAAAAATACCCTCCAAAACCTGGAAAACGTGGGCTGGTGCAAGCCGGGCCACGAGGGGTATTATAATATCTATATCATGGAAGAAGTCCAGACCATCCTCTCGGCCGGCGCAGGCGGCAGCACCAAGCTGGTGGCCGACGGCGGCAAGCGGATGCAGCGCATCTTTAATTTCAAGTATCCGACAGAATACATCCAGCGTTTCGACGAAGTGCTGGAACGGAAAAAAGGAGTGGCTGTTTTTTATGATCACGATTTGGGTACCGAAACGTCTGGTTGAGATAGACCTGTACAACGTCGCCGCCCAGAGCCCGGCGGCGCTGGCGGAGATGAGCGAGAAGAGCTACCGCCAGCGGGTGGCCTATGCTGCCCAGAAGATCAGGGACTCCCGCGCCAAGATCGTCATGCTCACCGGCCCGTCGGCCAGCGGCAAGACGACTTCGGCTCATAAGGTGGCCGAGGCTCTGGAAGCCTCCGGCACCCCGGCCCATGTCATCAGTCTGGATAACTTCTTCAAGGGCGCTCAGTATTACCCCCGCCTGCCCGACGGTACGCTGGACTACGAGAACCCCGACACGCTGGATATGCCCCTCATCCGCCAGTGCCTCAGCGATTTGAGTACCACCGGCAAGACCGTGCTGCCCATCTACGACTTCACCACCGAGTCCCGCTCCTCCGAGACGGAGACGCTGGACCTCAAGGGCGGCGTCTGCATCGTGGAGGGCATCCACGCCCTGAACCCTGAGCTGACGGGCCTTGTGAAGGGCGACGACGTCTACCGCATTTACGCCGGCCTGCGGGAGGAATACTGCATTGATGGCCGCCGTGTCATCAACACCCAGGACATCCGCCTCTGCCGCCGCACCCTGCGGGATGCCGCCGCCCGGGGCCGCAGCCCCGCCAAGACCCTCGCCATGTGGGACCGGGTCCTCGACGGCGAGACCCGGTATATCAAGGGCTTCAAGACTACGGCAGACTTTTTGCTGGACACTTCCTTCACCTACGAGCTGGGCCTCATCGCAAAGCTCCTGCGCCCGGTGAGCCAGCGCTTCACGCTGGAAGGCCACAACGCGGAGCTCTGGGACGAGACGGCCCGCCGCTTCGAGCATGTGGCTCCGGTGGAGCTGGAGCTTCTGCCCGCCGACAGTATGCTGCGCGAGTTCTACGCAGGCGAAATTTGAGAAGCCGTTTTCCTAAGCATTGCACACCGCCCGAAACGGTCTTTTTGCCCGCATACTGCGTTGCTTTCCCTTGCAATCCGTCAGGATTGCTGCGGAAAATCGCCTTGTCTG
>OIFZ01000267.1_pt1 | contig 15296 bp, 9 predicted proteins | sample 1582181 | NCBI WGS metagenome assembly OIFZ01 (sample SAMN02674607, study PRJEB24791) | human gut metagenome, SKBSTL069 | isolation source: stool | host: Homo sapiens | place: USA | reverse complement strand
CTGGTGCTGCCACTCTTCCAGCCGTTTATGCGCATTCTCGATCATGACGATAGCGGCATCGACCATCGCCCCGACGGCAATAGCAATACCGCCCAGCGACATAATATTGGCGTTCAGTCCCTGAAAGTGCATGACAATAAAAGCAATACACAACCCCAGCGGCAACGAAATAATCGCCACCAGCGCCGAGCGCACATGCCAGAGAAACAGCGCACAGACTACCGCCACCACAATAAACTCTTCCAGCAACTTGCCGCTGAGGTTGTCGATGGCGCGGTCAATGAGCTGGCTGCGATCGTATGTTGTAACTATCTCCACGCCTTCCGGCAGACTACTTTTCAGCGTTTCCAGTTTGTCTTTCACGGCGGCGATCACTTCTCGGGCGTTTTTGCCGGAGCGCAGGATCACCACCCCGCCCGCCACTTCGCCTTCGCCGTTCAGTTCGGCAATGCCCCGGCGCATTTCCGGGCCAATCTGGACCTTCGCAACATCACGCAGATAAACGGGCACGCCATTTTCACTGGCTTTTAAAACGATGTGATTAAAGTCGTCGAGCGTTTGCAGATAGCCGCTGGCTCGCACCATATATTCCGCTTCCGCCAGTTCGATCGACGAACCGCCCGCTTCCTGGTTTGAAGCATCCAGCGCGCTTTTTACTTCGGCGAGACTGATGCCATATTGCGCCAGGCGCTGAGGATCGATAACCACCTGATACTCTTTCACCACACCGCCTACCGACGCCACTTCCGCAACGTCAGGAATGGTTTTCAGCTCATATTTGAGAAACCAGTCCTGCAATGAGCGTAAATCGGCCAGATCGTGCTTACCGCTGCGATCCACCAGTGCATATTCATAGATCCAGCCAACACCCGTGGCATCTGGCCCCAACTCGGCGCTGACTCCCGCAGGCAGCTTACCCTGTACCTGGTTGAGGTACTCCAGCACCCGCGAGCGCGCCCAGTACGGATCGGTGCCATCTTCGAAAATGACATACACATAAGAGTCGCCAAACTGCGAAAAACCGCGCACAGTCTTCGCGCCAGGCACCGACAACATGGTGGTGGTTAGCGGATAAGTCACCTGATTTTCAACGATTTGCGGTGCCTGACCGGGATAGCTGGTTTTAATAATCACCTGCACATCGGAGAGATCCGGCAGCGCATCCACTGGCGTATTAATGATGGTCCAGGTGCCCCAGATACTCAGAAATAACGCGCCCATCAGCACCAGAAAACGGTTCGCCACCGAGCGACGAATAATCCATTCAATCATTGGTTATTCCCTCAATGTGCATGGGTAGCACTTTCAGAGCGCATCCGCTCCAGTGCGCCAGAAATATTGGCTTCGGAATCAATCAGGAACAGGCCGCTGGAAACCACCTTTTCACCTTCCGCCAGACCAGAGCGTAACGCGGTGACGCCTTGCGATGCCTGGAAAACGGCAACGCGTTTCGGTACAAAGCGCCCGTCGGCATCAACGGTAATCACCCGCTGTTCGTTGCCGGTATCAATCAGCGCCTGTGACGGAATGAGCAGCATCGGTTCGCTGGCGGTGTTGAGTTGCAACCAGGCGTTCATTCCCGGTTTTAGCGCCTCGTCGGCGTTGTCGACTTCCAGACGCAGCTGCAACGTGCGGGTCGCGGCATCCACGCCAGGTAGTAGCGTCCATTTGCGGATGGTGAGTGTTTTATCAGGTCGCGCCGGAACGGTGAGCGTAAACTGCGAGGCATCTTTCACCAGCCAGGCGATGGACTCCGGGATCGCAGCAGTGACCCACACCGGGTCCATACCCTGAATTTTCGCGACCACGTTATCTTTGGCGATATTCATTCCCGCGCGCAGATCAAACGCGGTGATCACGCCATCAATGGGCGCTTTGAGCGTAAAGCGAGTCTGTATTTTTTGCGTGGCGATCAGGCGGCGAATATCCGCCTCCGGCATTCCCGCCAGTCTCAGCCGCTCAAGAATGCCTTCAGTCTGGGTCGCCGTACCGCCGGTTTCGCGCAGCAGTAAATACTCACTCTGCGCTTCCACCCAGTCGGGAATGGTCAGGTCGAGAAGCGGTGTGCCCTTTTGTACTTTATCGCCCACGGTAAGCGGATACACCTTGTCGATAAACCCGGCAGCGCGAGCCTGCACAATGGCATACTGATACTCGTTGTAACTGACATTCGCCGGGAAACTCTGGGCAAAAGTCAGCGGTCCGCGCGTGACGGTAGCCGTTTTCACCCCCAGATTCTGCGTCTGAGTCGGGTCAATGCGCACACCAGACGCAGAACTCTCTTCATCGGCATATTTCGGCACCAGATCCATATCCATAAACGGCGATTTACCTGGTTTATCGAACCGCGTATTGGGATACATCGGGTCGTACCAGAATAAGATTTTACGTTCTGCGGTCGACGTTTTTTCTGCGGGCGGTTCAGCCCGGTCAAACCAGGTAAAACCTGCCGCAGAAATAATACCGCCCGCGATCATGCTGCCGATAATAAGCGCGATTTTTTTCATCTCATTAAACCTGGGTTACTGGCTGACTTTAATATCCTGTAATAAAGAAAGGTTGCCCTGCTGGACAAAATTAAACGCCACTTTGTCGCCAGTTTTAATTTCACTCATTTTCGTCTGCGGAGTGATGGTAAAGCGCATGGTCATCTCCGGCCAGTTCACCGCGGTAATTGGATCGTGGTGGATGGTGATTTTTTTGCTTTCCAGATCAATGGTTTTTACCACCCCAGTGGCGCTAATGACCTGTGGTTGTGCCTCGCTCATGGTTTCATGATGATGTTCGTTAGCCTGGGCATTAAAGCCAATCACGGTAAACAGACTGAACATTGCGACTTGCAGTGCTTTTTTCATTTATTCTCTCCTGGAGTTAAAAATTATTGCTGCCAACCGCCACCAAGTGCGGTATATAAAGAAATTTCGTTGACCTGACGGGCATAATTCAGGTCAAGTAAGGTTTGTCGGGTTGCAAATAAAGAACGCTCGGCATCCAGCACTTCCAGATAACTGACTGCGCCGTGCTGATATAATGCCCGCGCCCGTTGCAAAGTAATTTGCAGCGACGCCAGATAACGCTGCTGGGCGCTGATTTGATCGTTCAGGCTTTGACGTAATGCCAGCGCATCTGCCACTTCTTTAAAGGCGTTCTGGATTTTCTGTTCATAATTCACTACCGACTGCTGCTGGCGAATTTCGGCGATATCCAGATTGGCCTGGTTGCGTCCGGCATTAAAAATGGGGATCTCAATTTTAGGAATAAAATTCCACATCCCGCTGCTGGCGTTAAATAATGACGACAGATCGCTGCTGGCGGTTGATATTCCGCTGGTCAGGCTTATAGATGGGAAAAATGCCGCGCGTGCGGCCCCAATATTGGCATTAGCCGCCATTAACGCGTGTTCAGCTTCCATAATATCCGGGCGCTGCAATAAGATTTGCGACGACAAGCCCGCCGGTAATTTAACGCTTTGCAGGCTGTCGCTGTTTACTGTCTGCGCTTGCGGCAGCTTGCCGTAGCTTCCCAATAATAGTTGCAATGCATTATTCGCCTGCGCCAGTTCCCCCTGACGTTTAGCGATGTCGCTGCGGGTACTTTCAATCACCCCGCGAGCCTGTTCCAGCGCCAGAACATTGCTGCTACCGGTCAACAGTTGTTTTTCGACAAACGCATATGACTGCTGATAATTACGCAGCGTTTCTTCGGCTATTTGCAATTGCGCATACGCCAGCTGCTGATTGAAATAGCTTTGCGCGACATTAGAAACCAGCAGAATATGCACCGCGCGCTGGGCTTCCTCAGTGGCTAAATAATTTTGTCGCTCGGCTTCGCTCACGTTCTTTAAGCGACCGAAAAAATCGAGATCAAAGCTGGCGTTAAGGCCAGTCGAGAACTCCCGCGTCGTGGCTGAATCGCCTTTAAGATTGCCGCTCCAGCTGCCGCTGCCCTCGCCATTGAGCTGTGGGTAGCGGTCGGCATCGGTCAGACGATATTGCGCCCGCGCTTCCTGCACTTTCAGCGTCGCCATGCGCAAATCCCGGTTATTCACCAGCGCCTCGCTAATCAGCGTCTTCACCTGATTATCAACAAAAAAGGTGCGCCAGCCCGCGTTCTGGTAGTTATCTGCTGCGTTAACCAGGCCGTTCTGGTTGAGTGAGAACTGCTGCGGCACGGGCATTGCCGGGCGCTGATAATCCGGTGCCAGTGAACAACCGGTTAGCGCAAGGGCCACACAAAATGGCAGAAGTTTACAAGGAGACATAGGCTCATAATTTCTGGTGATTTTATGCCGCCAACTTTACTCGCCAGGCTCTGATTTTCCGGTGACAGGAAAATGACAAAATTGTCATTTTGCCAATAAGCGATTGCCATCTGATCCCGCTACTCTAGAATTGCCCGGGCAACATGCGGAGGAAATATGAAACTGTTGATTGTCGAAGATGAAAAGAAAACCGGAGAATACTTGACCAAAGGGTTAACCGAAGCCGGTTTTGTGGTCGATTTGGCCGACAATGGGCTGAATGGCTACCATCTGGCGATGACCGGTGATTATGACCTGATAATCCTCGATATTATGCTGCCGGACGTGAACGGCTGGGATATCGTGCGCATGTTGCGCTCCGCCAATAAAGGGATGCCGATTCTGTTGCTTACCGCGCTTGGTACCATTGAACATCGCGTCAAGGGGCTGGAGTTGGGGGCGGATGACTACCTGGTGAAGCCGTTCGCTTTTGCTGAACTGCTGGCGCGGGTGCGCACTCTACTGCGGCGCGGGGCGGCGGTAATTATCGAAAGTCAGTTTCAGGTTGCCGATTTGATGGTCGATCTCGTCAGCCGCAAAGTCACCCGTAGCGGCACGCGCATCACGTTGACCAGTAAAGAATTTACTTTGCTGGAGTTTTTCCTCCGCCATCAAGGCGAAGTGCTGCCCCGCTCGCTTATCGCCTCGCAGGTGTGGGACATGAATTTCGACAGCGATACCAACGCCATTGATGTGGCAGTGAAGCGGCTGCGCGGCAAAATCGACAACGACTTTGAGCCGAAGCTGATTCAAACCGTGCGCGGCGTGGGTTACATGCTTGAGGTGCCGGATGGTCAGTAAGCCATTTCAGCGCCCGTTTTCGCTGGCAACCCGCCTGACCTTTTTTATCAGCCTGGCCACCATCGCGGCGTTTTTCGCCTTTGCCTGGATCATGATTCACTCGGTAAAAGTGCATTTTGCTGAGCAGGATATTAATGATTTAAAAGAGATTAGCGCCACACTCAAGCGCGTTCTTAATCATCCCGAAGAGACACAAGCCCGACGCTTAATGACGCTGGAAGATATCGTCAGTGGTTATTCCAATGTGTTGATTTCCCTGGCAGATAGCCAGGGTAAAACGGTGTATCACTCCCCCGGTGCGCCGGATATCCGCGAGTTTACGCGTGACGCCATACCCGATAAAGACACGCGGGGCGGCGAGGTGTATCTCCTTTCCGGCCCGACGATTATGATGCCGGGCCACGGTCACGGGCATATGGAACACAGCAACTGGCGGATGATTAACTTGCCGGTTGGCCCGTTGGTGGACGGCAAACCGATTTATACGCTCTACATCGCGCTTTCGATCGATTTTCATCTTCATTACATAAATGATTTGATGAATAAACTTATTATGACCGCATCGATCATCAGCATCCTGATCGTCTTTATCGTGCTGTTGGCGGTACATAAAGGTCACGCACCGATCCGCAGCGTCAGCCGTCAAATCCAGAACATTACCTCGAAAGATCTCGACGTTCGCCTTGACCCGCAGACCGTGCCGATTGAGCTGGAACAGCTGGTACTGTCGTTCAACCATATGATCGAGCGTATTGAGGATGTCTTTACTCGCCAGTCCAATTTCTCAGCGGATATCGCTCACGAAATTCGTACACCAATTACGAATCTCATAACGCAAACCGAAATCGCCCTCAGCCAGTCACGCAGCCAGAAGGAGCTGGAAGATGTGCTCTACTCTAATCTCGAAGAGCTGACGCGAATGGCGAAAATGGTCAGCGATATGCTGTTTCTCGCCCAGGCCGATAACAACCAGCTAATCCCCGAAAAGAAAATGCTCAACCTGGCGGATGAAATCGGCAAAGTGTTCGATTTTTTCGAGGCGCTAGCGGAAGATCGCGGCGTGGAACTGCGGTTTGTTGGTGACGAGTGTCAGGTTGCGGGCGATCCGCTGATGCTGCGTCGGGCGTTAAGCAACCTGCTTTCGAACGCCCTGCGTTATACGCCGCCCGGAGAGGCGATTGTAGTGCGCTGCCAGACGGTCGATCACCAGGTGCAAGTTTCCGTCGAAAACCCCGGTACGCCCATTGCGCCCGAGCACTTACCGCGATTGTTTGACCGTTTCTACCGCGTTGACCCCTCCCGCCAGCGAAAAGGCGAAGGTAGCGGTATTGGGCTGGCGATAGTGAAATCGATTGTTGTCGCGCATAAAGGCACGGTTGCAGTAACGTCAGATGCTCGGGGGACAAGGTTTGTGATTATGCTGCCGGAGAGAGAGTGATTATTAAGTTCAAATTCAGGGCGTGGTGCATCACCTCCTGGTATTGTTGATCAACAAATTAGAGAAAAACTTATTAAACATATGAAATATCGAAGGCTTTTATTTTTCAAAGTTTCACGAGATGTTTGTATATGAAACTTAGTTAAATCTGTGTTTCTTCCAATTGTAGATCACAATGCCCTTTCTAAATTTTCATCGTTATAAACAAGCCATCTATCATATAAAGCAATGAATAATTTAATCGCGATTAATCATCATTAATTGTTATATTATTCACTCAATCTATTTATCAAGTGAATTTGATAAATTCCTAATTTAAAATATCCACTATTGAGCCAGTATTTAACAACGTTAAGATGTGCAATGTGCAGATCATGTTATCAGGGTGGAGCGGTAGCATATATTTCTTATGCAATCATTCATTTTAATAATGTTAATTGGATTATTTATTGCTGTGAATAAAAATATATTATGAATATTGGTTTAACTTTGCGTTTTTGTTACTCGTTGTGATATGCGTACCTGTCCTGAATAACGCCAAGAAACAAGAGGTTGAGCTTGTGATTATTTTTTTGACTGAACAGACACCCGTTTCTGTAAAGTAATATTTAAACAAAATTCTCACATAACCATAGCATTTTCTGTTCCTTCCCTAATAACGTCTGAAGTCGTCCCGCTTATCACATTATCCGCAGTTGTACGGTACGGATCATTATTCATTTTACTGGAGGTTGCTATGTCAACCGGATTACGTTTCACACTGGAAGTGGACGGCCTGCCGCCGGATGCTTTTGCGGTGGTTTCCTTTCATCTGAACCAGTCACTCTCTTCGCTCTTTTCCCTCGATCTCTCTCTGGTCAGCCAGCAGTTTCTCTCCCTTGAATTTGCGCAGGTGCTGGACAAAATGGCCTACCTGACGGTATGGCAGGGCGATGACGTACAGCGCCGGGTGAAAGGCGTGGTGACCTGGTTTGAACTCGGGGAGAACGACAAAAACCAGATGCTGTACAGCATGAAGGTGCACCCGCCGCTGTGGCGTGCCGGTCTGCGCCAGAACTTCCGTATCTTCCAGAACGAGGACATCAAAAGCATCCTCGGCACGATGTTGCAGGAAAACGGGGTGACCGAATGGAGTCCGCTGTTCAGCGAGCCGCATCCTTCCCGTGAGTTTTGTGTCCAGTACGGTGAGACTGATTACGATTTCCTGTGCCGGATGGCGGCGGAGGAAGGCATCTTCTTTTATGAGGAGCATGCTTACAAAAGTACCGACCAGAGCCTGGTGCTGTGCGACACAGTCCGCCATCTGCCCGAATCTTTTGAAATCCCATGGAACCCGAACACCCGTACCGAGGTGAGCACCCTCTGCATCAGCCAGTTCCGCTACAGCGCACAAATCCGCCCTTCTTCCGTGGTGACCAAAGACTACACCTTTAAACGCCCCGGCTGGGCCGGACGTTTTGAACAGGAAGGCCAGCACCAGGACTACCAGCGCACGCAGTATGAAGTGTATGACTACCCCGGACGTTTCAAGGGTGCCCACGGGCAGAACTTTGCCTGCTGGCAGATGGATGGCTGGCGAAACAACGCAGAAGTGGCGCGCGGAACAAGCCGTTCGCCGGAGATATGGCCGGGACGGCGAATTGCGCTGACGGGGCATCCGCAGGCGAACCTGAACCGGGAATGGCAGGTGGTGGCAAGTGAACTGCACGGCGAGCAGCCGCAGGCGGTGCCGGGACGCAGGGGTTCAGGTACCACGCTGAATAACCACTTTGCGGTAATACCGGCAGACAGAACATGGCGGCCACAGCCGTTGCTGAAACCGCTGGTGGACGGCCCGCAGAGCGCCGTCGTGACGGGACCGGCAGGAGAAGAAATCTTCTGTGATGAACATGGCCGCGTGCGGGTGAAATTTAACTGGGACCGCTATAACCCGTCAAACCAGGACAGTTCATGCTGGATCCGTGTGGCACAGGCGTGGGCAGGCACCGGCTTTGGCAACCTGGCGATACCGCGTGTGGGTCAGGAAGTCATTGTGGACTTCCTCAACGGCGATCCGGACCAGCCGATTATTATGGGGCGCACCTACCACCAGGAAAACCGCACCCCCGGCAGCCTGCCGGGAACAAAGACGCAGATGACCATCCGCTCCAAAACGTACATGGGCAGCGGATTTAATGAGCTGAAGTTTGATGATGCGACAGGGAGAGAACAGGTCTACATCCACGCGCAGAAGAACATGGATACCGAAGTGCTCAACGACCGTACCACCACCGTAAAACACGATCACCACGAAACCGTAAAAAATGACCAGACGGTCACGATCCAGGAAGGTAACCGCCTTCTTACGGTGGAAAAAGGCCACAAGATCACCGGAGTACTGAAAGGGTCTTTATCTGAGGATGTCTTTCAGGACAGAGGCACGATTGCCGGTTCGGTGCATGTTGACGCTGTAAACAATGGTGGCGAAGGCGACGGTATACAGGCTTATACGGCGATTAAGGAAATTTTGCTGGCCGTGGAGGAAAGCAAAATTGCGCTGACGCCGGATGGCATTCAGCTACAGGTCGGGGAATCGACGGTAATCAGGCTGTCGAAGGATGGCATCACCATCGTGGGCGGTTCTGTTTTCATCAACTGATTCACTCAGATTATCAGGGAGTATTTTATGCAGTTCACTTTTAATGAAGGCCACATTCAACTGCCGTCTCAATGGCAGGATCAGTCAATGCAGGTCCTGGTGTCCACAGATAACAGTGGCATCAACCTGGTCATTACCCGCGAAGCCGTTCCACAGGGAACCCTGACACCAGAGCTGTACCAGGAAACGCTGGCGCTGTACCAGGGCAAACTTGATGGGTACACCGAACATGCCTGCCGGGAAATCACTCTGGCAGAGGCCCCGGCCTGGCTGCTGGATTATTCCTGGAACGGTCCGGAAGATGAGGGGAATCAGGGGCGGATTAGCCAGATAGCCGTATTCCAGCGGCGTGGAGATACGCTGCTGACCTTCACTTTCAGCACCTCCTTATCCCTGAAGAACAGTCAAAAGACGATGCTGCTGGAGGTGATAAAGAGCTTCACCCCGTTGCCACCGGAGAATGACATCCAAAAGGACCAGCCGCGCTGACATAAACGAGGGATAACACATGAGTGAAGGACCAGGCGGGCCACAGGGAGCGACCGCAGGCGGTACGCTGGCAATGCGAATGCTGTCACAGCAGGCGATGGTCGCCAGCCAGATGAAACGGGCAGCCAACGACAAAGCCATTGCACAGATGCTGGCATCAAAAAAGTCCGGCCCCCCCGCCGCCAGGCTGGGCGATGAAATTCAGCACAAGAGTTTTTTGGGGGCGCTGGCAGGGGCCGTGCTGGGGGCGATAGTGACCATCGCAGAAGGTTGCCTGATTATGGCCGCCTGTGCCACCGGCCCTTATGCGCTGGTTCTGGTGCCTGCGCTGATGTATGCCAGCTATAAGGCGAGTGATTATGTGGAGGAGAAACAGAACCAGCTTGAATCATGGATAAACAGCTTTTGTGACACGGACGGCGCCATCAATACCGGTTCTGAAAATGTAAACATTAACGGAAAGCCCGCTGCCAGGGCCGCCGTCACCCTTCCCCCTCCTCCCCCACCTGGAGCAATACCTGAAATCCCACAGGGGGAACCCTCATGGGGTGATATTGCCACTGACCTGCTTGAATCGGCAGCGGAAAAAGCAGTACCACTGGCGAAGGCCTGGGGGAACGCTGTTATCACCCTGACGGACAGCAATGCCGGTTTTATGGATCGCGTCAGCGCCGGCGCATCGCTTCTGTTTCCCGCCGGTCCGGTATTAATGGAGTTTGCCACCATGGTGGGCGGGCGTGGCGAAATCAAAAAAGATGTGGATTTCCCGGAAGCCGGTGAGGACACGGCGCTCTGCGACAAGGAGAACAAACCACCGAGGATAGCCCAGGGCAGCAGCAACGTCTTTATCAACAATCAGCCCGCCGCGCGCAAGGGCGACAAACTGGAGTGCAGCGCGGCAATCGTGGAAGGTTCGCCGGACGTCTTTATTGGCGGTGAACAGGTGACCTATCTGGATATCCAGCCAGAGTTCCCGCCGTGGCAGAGAATGATCCTGGGGGGAATAACGATAGCCAGCTATCTTCTGCCGCCAGCGGGACTGCTGGGAAAACTGAAGAATCTGGCGAGACTCGGCAAACTGGGGAACCTGCTGGGGAAAAGCGGGAAGCTGCTGGGGGCAAAGCTCGGCGCGTTGCTGGGAAAAACAGGTAAGTCGTTAAAAAGTATTGCCAATAAAGTCATCAGATGGGTAACAGATCCTGTCGATCCGGTAACCGGCGCGTACTGCGACGAACGTACCGACTTTACGCTGGGCCAGACCCTCCCCCTCTCCTTCACCCGTTTCCACAGTTCTGTACTGCCGCTGCATGGCCTGACCGGCGTGGGCTGGAGCGACTCCTGGAGCGAATACGCCTGGGTGCGTGAACAGGGAAACCGGGTGGATATCATCAGCCAGGGAGCCACGCTGAACTTCGCCTTCGACGGTGACAGTGATACGGCGGTTAACCCGTATCACGCCCAGTACATTCTGCGCCGCCGCGATGATTATCTGGAGCTGTTCGACAGGGATGCACTGAGCAGCCGCTTCTTTTATGACGCCTTTCCGGGAATGCGTCTGCGCCACCCGGTGACTGACGATACCAGCGATGACCGCCTGGCACACAGCCCCAATGACCGGATGTACATGCTGGGCGGGATGAGCGACACCGCCAGCAACCGCATCACGTTTGAGCGCGACAGCCAGTACCGGATCACAGGTGTCAGTCACACCGACGGGATCCGGCTTAAACTGACGTACCACGCCAGCGGCTACCTGAAAGCCATTCACCGCACGGATAACGGCATACAGACGCTGGCGACCTACGAACAGGATGCGCGGGGGCGGCTGACAGAAGCGGATGCGCGGCTGGACTACCACCTGTTTTATGAGTACGACGCTGCGGACCGGATCATCCGCTGGTCCGATAACGACCAGACGTGGAGCCGTTTCACCTACGATGAACAGGGCCGGTGCGTGAATGTCACCGGGGCGGAGGGCTATTACAACGCCACGCTGGACTATGGTGACGGCTGCACCACCGTGACGGACGGCAAGGGCATTCACCGTTATTACTATGATCCTGACGGCAATATTCTGCGGGAAGCAGCGCCGGACGGCAGCACCACCATGTATGAATGGGATGAATTCCATCACCTGCTGGCCCGTCACTCCCCTGCCGGGCGGGTGGAGAAATTTGAATACAACGCCGCACACGGTCAGTTAAGCCGTTACACGGCGGCAGACGGCGCGGAGTGGCAGTACCGCTATGATGAGCGCGGCCTGCTCAGCAACATCACCGACCCTGCCGGGCAGACGTGGACACAGCAGTGTGATGAACGCGGCCTGCCGGTAAGTCTGGTGTCGCCACAGGGCGAAGAGACCCGGCTGGCATACACCGCTCAGGGGCTGCTGTCGGGAATATTCCGCCAGGATGAACGGCGTCTGGGCATAGAGTACGACCACCACAACCGGCCGGAAACACTCACCGACGTGATGGGCCGCGAACACCACACCGAATACAGTGGTCACGACCTGCCGGTGAAGATGCGCGGCCCCGGCGGTCAGTCAGTGCGCTTACAGTGGCAGCAGCACCATAAACTGAGTGGCCTTGAGCGCACTGGCACCGGCGCGGAAGGATTCCGCTACGACCGCCACGGCAACCTGCTGGCCTGGACGGACGGTAACGGTGTTGTCTGGACAATGGAGTACGGCCCGTTTGATTTGCCGGTGGCGCGAACGGACGGTGAAGGCCACCGCTGGCAGTACCGCTACGATAAAGACACGCTGCAACTGACAGAAGTCATTAACCCGCAGGGTGAGTCATATCTTTATGTTCTGGATAACTGCGGCCGGGTGACGGAAGAGCGTGACTGGGGCGGCGTGGTCTGGCGTTACCGCTATGACGCCGATGGCCTGTGTACCGCCAGGGTCAACGGCCTGGAGGAAACCATCCTCTACAGCCGGGACGCCGCAGGCCGCCTGGCAGAAGTCATCACGCCGGAAGGCAAAACGCAGTATGCCTATGACAAATCCGGCAGGCTGACGGGTATCTTCAGCCCGGACGGCACATCACAGCGCACCGGCTATGACGAACGCGGGCGGGTGAATGTCACCACTCAGGGCCGACGGGCCATTGAATACCACTACCCCGATGAACACACCGTCATCCGCTGTATCCTGCCACCGGAAGATGAACGCGACAGACACCCCGGTGAATCCCTGCTGAAAACCACGTACCGCTACAACGCAGCCGGAGAACTGGCAGAGGTCATCCTGCCGGAGGATGAGACGCTGACGTTCAGCCGTGATGAGGCAGGACGTGAAGTGCTCCGGCACAGTAACCGGGGTTTTGCCTGTGAGCAGGGCTGGAATGCAGCCGGTCAGCCTGTCAGTCAGCGCGCCGGACTTTTCCCGGCAGAAGCCACATGGGGCGGGCTGCTCCCCTCACGGGTACGGGAGTACCGTTACGACAGCGCGGGTAATGTGTCAGGCGTCACCAGCCGGGAAGATTACGGACGGGAAACACGGCGGGAATACCGGCTGGACCGGAACGGCCAGGTCACGGCGGTGACAGCCTCAGGCACCGGGCTGGGCTATGGCGAAGGCGATGAGTCCTATGGCTATGACAGCTGCGGCTACCTGAAGGCGCAGTCTGCGGGCTGGCACCGGATAAGTGAAGAGACTGACCAGTATGCCGGAGGCCACCGGCTGAAACAGGCCGGAAACACGCAGTATGACTATGACGCCGCAGGCCGGATGGTCAGCCGCACCAGACACCGTGACGGCTATCGCCCGGAAACAGAGCGGTTCCGGTGGGACAGCCGTGACCAGCTGACCGGGTATTGCAGCGCACAGGGTGAACAGTGGGAATACCGCCACGACGCCAGCGGCAGACGGACGGAAAAACGCTGCGACCGGAAGAAAATCCGCATCACGTACCTGTGGGACGGCGACAGTATTGCGGAAATCCGGGAATACCGCGATGATAAACTGTACAGCGTACGGCACCTGGTGTTTAACGGCTTTGAGCTGATAAGCCAGCAGTGCAGCCGGGTACGGCAGCCGCATCCGTCCGTGGCCCCGCAGTGGGTGACGCGGACGAATCATGCGGTGAGCGACCTGACGGGCCGTCCGCTGATGCTCTTTAACAGTGAAGGTAAAACCGTCTGGCGACCGGGACAGACCAGCCTGTGGGGGCTGGCACTCAGCCTGCCCGCAGACACCGGCTACCCGGACCCGCGCGGGGAACTGGACCCGGAAGCCGACCCCGGCCTGCTGTATGCAGGACAGTGGCAGGATGCGGAATCCGGGCTGTGCTATAACCGGTTCCGGTATTACGAGCCGGAAACCGGGATGTACCTGGTGAGTGATCCGCTGGGGTTGCTGGGGGGTGAGCAGACTTACCGGTATGTGCCAAATCCGTGTGGGTGGGTTGATCCGCTGGGATTGGCTGCAAGTTCTAAAATCAGCAGTTTGATGGACTATATTGGCGATGGTCGTCGTGTTAGTGGGCATACGGGTTTCCTGGATGGGGTTCGTTTATCACGTAGTCAAATAAACAATATTGCTAAAGAAATGGAGAAGCTAGGAATTAAAGTAATAAGGAAAGCAGATAAATATTTGCCACCAAATGCTAGGGCAGCTTTTGATTATGGCCTTCGCAATATTTATCTTAGGAAAAATGCTACCTTATATGAGGTGTATCATGAAGTGATTCATGCTAAGCAATTTGCGAAAATTGGACGAGAAGCATACGAAGCACTAGGACGTTTATCTAGGGAGGAACACGTTCTAAATGAAATATTAAAAAGTAAAAATTTATTCAATGAGGCGGAAATAGCTCATGCCATAAAATATGTTGAGGGATTGAGAGAAAAATTCATGATGGGACTAATAAATTGATAAAACATAACAAAATAACTATCGAAATGGCTCTTGACTTGGCTCGGCGTGAGTTAGAGTTAAGGGAAATTCCTTATATTAAAAATAGTCTACATGCCAATTACAGCTATAAATCTATTAGTATTGGTTCTAAGCAAGGTTGGTTAATTTCAGCGAAATTAAAAGTCCCTGAAACTTTTGAGCCTGATATGATATTTATTGAGATATCTGACCCAGAAGGTTTTATTAATATTCCTGATGTATTATAAACTACGTTAGAGGTTTTGTTATAAGGTAATCGGTTTCTTTACAGACCGCTGGCGTACATCGCACAGAGGCTGCTAACAGGGATATTCCTGCCTGGATGAACGCAAGGCAAGATCATGGAAATAGTGATATACATCACTATTTCCATCCTGATTTTAGCTATCGCATTAATAAAACAGCGGATGTTAGCCAATATCGAAACCAGTAACCCGTATCACGCCCAGTACATCCTGCGCCGCCGCGATGATTACCTGGTGCTGTTCGACCGTGATGCCCTGAGCTGCCGCTTCTTTTATGACGCCTTTCCGGGAATGCGTCTGCGCCACCAGGTGACCGGCGATACCGACGATGACCGCCTGGCACACAGCCCCGCAGACCGGATGTATACAGGGAAAGATCATCAGAAGTACACTTTTTGTACTAAATAATTCACATTTTATGTTTAAAAATTGAGATATTCCTCATTACCTGAAGCTGTTTTTTATTGCTTATACATGATCAA
>OIFZ01000244.1_pt1 | contig 16522 bp, 8 predicted proteins | sample 1582181 | NCBI WGS metagenome assembly OIFZ01 (sample SAMN02674607, study PRJEB24791) | human gut metagenome, SKBSTL069 | isolation source: stool | host: Homo sapiens | place: USA | reverse complement strand
ACATCGGCCGAAGATGCGGCAACCATCCACTGATATTCACCCTTAGCCAACTCCCAAGAGCTGTTTTTCTCATTAAAGGAAGCCATGTCCATCACGTTCCAAGTCAGAATCAGTGTCTGGCTCTCGCCCGGCTGGAGCAAGGCAGTTTTGCCGAAGGCCTTCAACTCCTTGGCAGGCTTGTCAAGTCCCCCATTCGGAGCTTTCACATAGAGTTGTACAGCTTCACGCCCTGCCACCTTGCCGATGTTCTTCACGCTCACTTTCAACTCACAGCGGTCGGCATCCATTTTGGCGTTCTCTACCGCATAGTCAAAAGCAGTATAGCTCAAACCATGACCGAACGGATAGGAAACCTCTTTACCGAAAGTGTCGAAATAGCGATAACCCACATAGATTCCCTCTTCATAGTTGGTGAAATCCACATTTTTCTCCGGTTCCTTCGGTTTCTCCTCTTTCTTTTCGGACTTGAAGTTCATGCCGGTACCCATAGCAAACGACGGCATCTTGAACTCGTAATCAAAAGGGAAGTTAGCATCCGACGGCGCATCGCCATATTTCACGGCAAACGTCATGGGTAACTTGCCCGAAGGATTCACCTTTCCGGTCAGGATGTCCGTGATACAATTACCCACCTCTTGTCCCGGCTGGAAGGCACAAACCACTGCATCTGCCAGTCCCTTCCAAGAAGCAGTCTCCACCGGGCTGCAGATGTTGAGAACCACCACCAGTTTCTTGCCTGCAGCACGATAAGCGGCAGACACTTGCTTAATCAGAGCCAATTCGTTCTCCTTCAGGAGGAAATCTTCCACACGGCGGTCACAGCCCTCGCCACTGACACGCCCCAGCGTAAGCACGGCAATGTCGTTGGCCTTCACTTGTGCAGCCAGTTCCTCGGCAGTGGGCAGGAACTCCTCGGCACGGGGCAGCGGAGTAAAGGCGAAAGGCGGTTTTCCGTGAGGAAAGAGCCGTTTCTGCTCGTCGGCCATATGCTTCTTGTAGCAGTTCAGCAATTCTTTGTCCACGATGTAGCCCGCATTGCGCAAACCTTCTACCATAGAAACCGTGTAATAGCCGATGCCCGTACTGCCAAAGCCCATGCCGGCAGGAACCATGTCATAGGAAGTAGTTCCATAAAGGGCCACTTTTTTGATGCCGGCAGCCATGGGTAGCGCCTGCTTGTTATCCAGCAGCACGATACCTTCCGCACCTATCTCACGGTCTACTTGCGCATGAGCCTCCAAATCGGTTTTATTGGGATACTCGTAGCCGGCAAAGGTATGGCTCTTGACCACAAACTCCAGCACACGCTTCACGCTGCGGTCGAGGAGTGCCAAATCCAGTGTACCGTTCTCTACGGCTTCCAAAATAGCTTTATACTGGCGGTCTTGCCCCGGTTGAAGCATGTCGTTTCCTGCTACGATGGAGGTCACGGCATCTTTTCCGGCATTCCAGTCGGACATCACCAGTCCCTTGAATCCCCATTCGTCGCGGAGGATGTCTTCTGTCAGTTCGCGGTCCTCGCAGGTATATTTGCCGTTCACCTTATTGTAGGCGGTCATCACGCTCCAGGGCTGAGACTCTTTGACAGCAATCTCGAAGCACTTCAAATACAGCTCGCGCAAGGGGCGCTGTGTCAGGCGAGAGTCGTTGTTATTGCGGTTGGTCTCCTGGTTGTTCACGGCAAAGTGTTTCAGGCAGGTACCTGTCCCCCGGCTCTGGACTCCATTGATATAGGCAGCAGCCATTTTACCAGCCAACACCGGATCTTCCGAATAATATTCATGGTTACGTCCGCAAAGCACATTTCGCATCAGGTTGACACCCGGTGCCAGCAACACATCCAAACCATAATCCTTCACTTCCATACCCAAAGTACGTCCCACCTTATGGGCTGCATCCGGATTGAAAGTAGCTGCCACCGTGGTGCTGGAAGGGAATTCCGTAGCATGATAAGTACGGCTGTCGAATTCCCGCTTGGCAGCCATCGCCAACCGGTGCGGTCCGTCGGCAAGATAGGCGGAAGGGATACCCAGTCGGGGAATGTCGTAAGTACGTCCCGCTGTTCCGGGAAACTTGGTATCACTTCCCATCGACATCCCACAACCGATGACGAGGTGTACCTTCTCTTCGAGGGTCATAGCACTGACCACTTCGTCGATATTGTCGGCACGCAGTCTGACTGACTGATTCGAACCGGTCGTCTGTGCAGTCAAGGCAGATGCCAGACAGAGTGAAAATAAAGTAATTGACAATCTTCTCATATATATTATATTTAAAAAGCCACAAAAGAAGCCCCCGTACAATTAGCTGATTCCCACGGGGGACTTCTTCTACAAACAATTAATCAGTTAGAAAAATCTAATTTTGTTTATCTGCATCAGACGACGAAGTTAGATTTTGATTCTTTATACGCTTTACCAACCTGCATTTTGTTCCATATTCGGATTCAAGCGGATCTCCTTTGCCGGAATAGGCAACAAATAATGTCTTTCCTTGAAACCATAACGCGTTTTATCCTTGTTATACTGAATGTATTCTACCGCTACATTATCCGGCTCATCTTTTCCTGCCTTATTTGACAAGATAGGTGTTCTTTCACCCTGATCCTTAAGCAAAGCCTCCGCATCTTTCCAACGGATAATATCCTGATAACGGGTATATTCAGAACAGAGTTCCAGTCTCTTTTCCAATTTAATGGCATCCAGGGTAGCTGTCTTAGCATCCAATCTTGCACGCTGACGCACCTCATTCAAGCAAGCATCAGCTTCGGATTGATTGCCATCCTTCAGGTTTGCTTCAGCTGCCAGTAACAAGACTTCAGCATAACGCATCCAACGATAGTTATTATATGAACACCAGAACCCAGCAGGAGATTCTACATTCGAGAAGCGACGTTTCCACATGAAATAACCTTCATTAATCAAACTCTGCCCTTTGGCAACCTTGACACCCAATTGAGTAATTTGGTCATAGGTTTTCATTGTCTGATTCAACCGATAACCATCTACACCCTCTTCCTGAACAAATGCATCATACAACTTTTTCTGAGGAACCATAAATCCCCATCCGGTACCATTAAACTGATTGTTAGAGCCAGACATATCCAACTTATCAGTGCGCCAATGATTCATCACCTCAAAGAAACTGAACTCATCCATGGAATTACTTGCATCAAAAATACGGTCACTTTCGAGCATACTTTCACAATTATACTCAGCCTTGTAGGTCAAGATATCCTCATAATTTCCATCATAAAGTTTATACTTACCGCTAGCTCTAACCTCATTCAAGACAACAGCAGCTTCATGGAATTTTTCTTGCCATAAATAAGCTTTACCCAATATAGCTTGTGCCAACTGCTTGGTAACACGCCATGTCGTTTTATCATCTACACTCTTCTTTTCCTCCAAGAGTCCTGAATTGATAGCTTCAGTCAGGTCCCGCTCTATCAACGCCCAAATATCAGCCTTAGGCGAACGAGCCAACTGATATTCGGATTTATCAAGTTCATGGTCTACCAATGGTACATCACCCCACATAGAAACTAAATCAAAATAAGCAAAAGCACGGAAGAACTTGGCTTCAGCACAAGCCTTCTTCTTCAAATCAGTATCAGGCTCAACACGTCCCAGAATCACATTCGCCTTATAAATAAGCTGATAGTAGCTTTCCCATACGCCTCCGATAAAACTTTGGTCTGAGCCAAATGAATATTCATTACAGCCTTCCAGCTCTGCATTGTCATTACGACCACCACCACCTGCCCAAACATCGTCCGAAAGGGCATTCTTCATCATCGTATAGTTATAGTATGTACCCTTGAGTTGTATATAAAGCGCATAAGCCGCTGCTTGAGCTTGTTCGTCAGTTTTATAATAAGTGGAAAAGTCCAATACACCTTTTTGAGGTATATCCAATTTGTCTTCACACGAAGTGCCAGCCAATATAAGGAGCGCTCCGAGCATTAAAGAATATCTTAATTTCATATGTTTTTCATTTTAATAAGTTCATAAAAATCAGAATGTCACACTCAAACCAAGAACAACCTTCTTTGAATTAGGATAACTACCTTTATCCACACCTAATGAATTTCCGACACCGGTAACTTCAGGGTCAAAACCAGGATAGTCTGTAAAAGTAAAGAAGTCCTCAAGTGAGCCATATATACGTAGATTTTCAATTGCTACCTTCTTAATCAGTTGCTTCGGGAAAGAATAACCTAACTGAATCTGTTTAATTTTAAAATAAGAACCGTCAAATACACAACCGGAAGAAGTCAGATACTTGGTATAATCTGTAGCGCCTGATGCAGGAGTCTTCCCATTGCGATTGCTTTCTGTCCAGCGGTTTTTTGTAAAATAAGTCAGCTGATTCAAATTGTAATCCACACGGTTCAAGCCACAGAACACATCGTTACCTTGAGAACCCGTACCAAACAAGATAAAATCAAATCCCTTCCAAGCTGCATTCAAGGTAATACCATAAGTATAGTCGGCAATTCCCTTACCAATTTCTGTCTTATCATTATCCGTAATACCTTCTACACCATCAATATCTCTAAAGATTGGCTCACCGGTTTTTGAATCCACACCCATGAAATCATAACCATAAAAATACCACGCGGGCTTACCTACCTCAAAACGAGTAATGGCTCCATAAGTCACATAAGTAGCCCCATCAATACTTGATAAAGACTCATGCATCTTGGTCACTTTATTCTTCAATGTAGCAACGTTGGCACGGACACCATAAGCAAAGTCACCAATACGATCTTGCCATCCCAGTTCCAATTCAAACCCCTTGTTCGTAATATTACCGGCATTAACTGGCGAGAAACTGTTACCTACTACAGTTGAAGCCTTAATGCCCGAAACAATCAGGTCTTTTGTCTTTTTATGGAAATAATCGGCTGTAACAGTCAAACGGCTATTCAAGAAACGGGCATCAATACCGATATTGGTCTGTTCTGAAGTTTCCCATGTCAAATCGGGGTTAGCCAAACGATTCGGGTAAGCTCCGGTTGTACCTCCATTCTTATCCGAGCCAAATGTATAAAGACCATAATCGCCAAACTCGTAACCGGCACGCCAATTTGAATTAGGGATATTGTCATTACCATTCTGTCCCCAACCAGCACGGACTTTCAAGAAACCAAGCCAAGAAGCAGTATTCTTCATAAAAGCCTCGTTTGAAATAACCCAACCAGCAGAGAATGATGGGAAATATCCCCATTGATTGCCTTTCGCAAACTTAGACGAGCCATCGGCACGAATGATAGCAGAAAACATATAAGTTTCCTTAAAGTCATAATTCAAACGTCCAAAATAAGACATCTTAGAACCATAATCCGAGGGATAACCATTTACTGTAGCAGTAGCTTTACGTTCTGTATTATGCAAATAAGCATGTGTAAAGTCACCAAAAGCACTATTATAACCGGTTGCCTCTACTGATTCGCCATAAGTTGGTCTTGATTTAGAATACTCTGTACCAGCCAAAACATCAAAATGATGTAAGTCTGTAATATCAAACCGATAACTCAACGTATTAGTCAAACTCCAGTTCCAACCCAAAGACACGTTATTTATCGTTTGGTCTTTATCACGGCTATCTCCCTGATTATTAATTTGGTAAACGGGAAGATATGAACGCCATGAACTTGACCATTGTTTGTAACTAACCTGACCTTTATAAATAAGATTCTTAAGTGGTTGTACTTCCAGATATGCCGCTGTGTTCAGATTAAAATTCTTATTCTTATTATTCCCAGCCTGATTATATACCATGTGAGCCATCGGATTAGAAGCATATGCAATATAATCAAGTATACCATTAGCACTCGTTCCAAAATTCTTCAAATCATCATACATGAAGAAATCACCATTTTCATTATATACAGGAATCAGAGGAATAGCACGCAAAGCATTAGAAAGGTCATTCGAATATTGATTACCTAACTGCACACCTTGATTCTGTTTGTGCTGATAATATATATTCTCACCAAACTTTATCACATCCACATCTCCCTTACGATATATCACATGCTCAGAATTAATGCGGAAAGTAAAACGACGATAGTCAGTCTTCACCGGACCACCGAATGCACCATCCTGATACTGATAGCCTATACCTGTCGAAAATTTGGAGAATTCAGAACCACCTGTTACATTCAACGCATGATTAGTAACCACAGCATTTTTATTCCGGAATTCTTTTACCCAATCTGTACCAGGATTGGTACCATTCTGATAAGCAGTCAGCAAATCAGCATCTACGAATTTTGACCAATCATACGGTTGGCCTCCATTATTATAGGCCACTTGATCCATTACCGCCATATATTCTTTGGCATTCAACATATCAGGCATCTTATATATATTTGCCCAACCTATGTTTCCATCATAAGATACAGAAACCTTTCCTACCTTACCCTGCTTCGTAGTAATAAGGATAACACCGTTGGCACCGCTCGAACCGTAAATTGCACAAGATGCAGCATCTTTCAACACGTCAATACGTTCAATATCGGCAGGATTCAAGGCGTTAATATCGCCACCGGCTACACCATCAATAACGTAAACTGGAGCTGTATTTCCGTTAGTACCAGCACCACGAATATTAATTTTAAACCCATCACCCGGCTGACCGGAAACGGCCTGAATATTTACACCCGGAGACTGGCTTTGTAAAGCGCCCAATGCCTGCGTAGTATTTAATTTTGCGATGTCTTCGCCTTTTACCTCAACCGTAGCACCTGTCACCAGTTTCTTCTTCTGTACACCGTAACCCACTACGACTACTTCATCCAACAATTCCGTATCTTCCTTTAGCTGAATCTTGAAACTAGTCTGGTTACCTACCACTATTTCTTGCGGCTGATAACCGATAAAAGACACAACAATCGTTGCTCCCGGCTGAACATTCAATGTGAAATTACCGTCAATGTCGGTAATGACACCATTTGTGGTTCCTTTCTCCAATACATTGGCACCGATGACCGGTCCCATTGCATCTGTTACAGTACCTGTGATTTTTTTTGCTTGCTGCACAGCATCTATTGCATCGACCGATGCGGCGAAAAGTTGCGGAGTATAAGTCAGGCTGACAGCCGAACAGATACCCACGAGCAGCGCGGTTCTTCTGAAATTTAAATTCATACTTGTATTTTTCTTAGATTAATGAATTGGTATTGCCTGGCGGCATCTACCGTTTAATATAAGGTTAAACTTCTCTTTTTGAGGAAAAATTAAATATACCTTATTCTATAAAGTGGTTGGTATACATATCACTCCTTTCTCATAGGCATTTTTCATTTCATTAGCGGTTAAACATTATATGATTATTATCAAATTTTAATTAGGCTTGACAAAAGTAGACTTTTAGCAGCAAACCTTATAATACTATTTTATCAAATAACGACACTCATTTAACATCCATTACTATTTTTCCTAAAAAGTATAAAGCATGAATTCTATAACCAACAACTAAAAGCTATAAAAGACAGAAAGGGTTGCCCCGATACTAACCAGAGACAACCCTTTCTATTTTATTATTAAAAATTGCTATTCCATAGAAGGAAGCTCTTCACGGGAAACAACAAATTCCTGGCTCATAGCATCCTTCCACCATGCTTCATCAGCATGGACTACCGGGCTACCATCCTCATTTGTCCCGTCATACCACGGCATGAACCAACTCCAACGTGCACCAGATGCCCATTGTTCGGAAATAAGTCCGACCGTACCACATTCACTCAGCGAAACAATCTTGTTTCCATAATTTTCGGCAATGGAAGTATATTCTGAAACACAATCTGCAGTTTCCTTATTATAAACATCACGTCCCACGATGTCTACATATTGATCTCCCGGATACCAATCGGCATCATTGCCCTCGGTAGTCCAAACCCAGATAAGATTATCCAATCCTTCAGTCTTGAAGTAATTGAACATAGCAATCCACAGAGATTTAAAGCTGGCAGCATCCTTACCCCACCAGAACCAGCCACCGGCTGCCTCGTGGAATGGACGCCACAATACCGGAATATCCGCATCTCTCAATAGCTTCAAGTAAGCGGCAGCATTTTTCAAATCTTCGGTAAACACCTTGTTTTCCCAAGTGCCTTCCACTGTGGCATTGGTAGCATCAAACTCCGTATCTGCCTTATAAAAGGCATAATCCTTATTCGGGTCGAGAGCTGTACCGTTATTTTCAAGATAAACAGCAACTGCTGTATAATCATGTCCACCAATGATGAGACCACCTTCTTGCAGGGATTTCAAAACATCTTCGGTAATCACCAATGTATAGTCCCCGGATATGTCAAAATAATCAGTTCCTGAAGCAATCTCGCTCCAACCACTGTTTTTGAACGAACCTTGTGCACCCGCTGCCACATCCTTCACAGCCACGCGTATCACCTGACCCACTTGTGCATCAGCAAAGACAGCTTTTGCAGCATCATCCGTCATCTGTACATTTCCACTCCAATCACCCGGCATTACTGTCTCTCCTTCCCATATTTGGGTAGAAGAAGCTTCGCCTACAGCTTTCTTGGGTACATTCCAATGCCACATGGCAGCTACGATGCCACCTTTGTCAGACCAATCCTTAACAGGAGTAATGTCACCGTAATTAATCCAGTCTGCTCCAGCTACAGATGCCGGCAGATGAACATAGTCGAAACAGTTGATAGCCGGATATTTTCCAGTCCATCCATACACCTTTTCGGACATTTCCGTATTCCAGGCAACATTGGCCATCATAGCTGAAAGTGTCTTCGTCTCGAAGTTATCCAATAGATAATTGTACAGTTTCACAGCTTTGGCCGAACTAGCGGCAACCAGTGCCTTGTCCAAAGCGACAGTAGAGAACTGAACCGATACAGCCGGAGCAGGCATCTGGTTCGGTCCGGTTACTATTCCCTCGGGGATAGAGAGAGAACAAGCCGTCTCTCTCCCGGGAACATTCACTTTTACAGTCAGTATATTGCTTGCGCCAAGTACATCGGCACTTATCAGTTCACCACCGGTAAACTTGATTTCGCTCAGATTGTCTGTTGCAAAGAATATATTCTTGTCATATTTCACCTCAATAGTGATTTCTCCCGTTTTCACTTTGGCTGCTCCACTTTCAGGAGTAGTAGACACCAATACCGGTGTATCCACTGCTGGGATATCATGATCGACATCAGTATCGCAGGAGGCAAAAGTAAAAGCTGCTATCAACGAAAGCATCCATTTTATATTCAGTTTCTTCATCTTAATTATGATTTTATTTCATTCTTAATCAGGGCATCCATAGTCACATTCTTCAAGCCACAATTCATCAATTTACAATCGTTATTTTTGTAAACGTCAAATCACTGCCCTGAATAATGATACCTACATTTGTCTGGTCTTCACAATCTCCTTGTTTAGCTTGAATATTATCAAGTATCTCCTGAGTCAACGTCAACTCCATCACACGGCTCTCGAAACTCCATCCGTAAATGTCTGTCGGTACCATAGTCGTATCAAACAAAGAGAAAGCTATGCCACTCCAATCGCCATAGTTAAACTGAGCCTGTGCCCAAGTCTGGTCTTTCTGATCAAAATAGACTTTCATGACAGTGCCTGCCGTTACCTTGGCAAAAGATACAGCCGGTACCAACACACGTCCTCCATCACCCCAACTAATATCAAGCGGACCAGCCCAAACTGTTTCTTCATTGGCAACTACAAGAACATCATAAGCAATTTCACCATTTGAAGAAATCAGTTTTAGGCTATAAGTTCCATCCAGCTCAGCCGGTACATTCAACATCAATACCCCTTTAGCTGCATCATTGATATACTGAACAGCAGCCTCATTCAGCAATACATTTGTCAGCTTATCAGCATTAACAATCTCAAGTTCCACAATTCGTCCCCGAACCAATTTGTCAGGCAATGCCGGCAAATAGGCACATACCGGTTTCTCTATTGTCAAAGACGGTGCTTCCACAGATTCACCATTGGCCATCTTCAAGAGTAAGGCCCCGGTTTCAGCAGTTGTGGGTACAGTCAAGGAAATGGCAGTAGCGGTGGCATCGGATACGGTAACCTCCACATTACCACTGAATACAACAGCCGAAACTACATCCATATTTACTCCTTTGACAGTCAAAGCCTCTCCTGCCGGGACCGTCGCCGCACTATAAGAAATGTTTTCCGGCTTTGCCGTTGCAATAGATACGGCAGTTGCTTTTCCACTATTTGTATTCAATTGCAAATCACCACTAATAGCCGCAGCCGGCATCAAGACCTTTATTTCAGTCGAGTTTTGTGATTCCAATCCTACTGCTTCTTCTACACCAGGGAACGTTACATCAGTCACCAAATCCATATTGGTACCTTTCAAGGTAATCATATCTCCACCACGCAAGTTTACAGCAGGAACAGCCACTACGTTCGAAGGCGTAGCTACTACAACAGTAGCGACCACAACTTTTACATCCGAAGCAGGAAGTACCGTAACTTCTCCGTCCGAGACATTATCCGGCAATGTAAAAGTAAGTTCATCTCCTTCGGAAGAGGCAGTCATCGTAAATTCAACTTCATCCCCATTCGGCATCTGCACTTTCTTCACCAAATCAAAGTTTTCACCAGAAACTCGAATGACATCCCCCGGCTTCTTATCTACCAGGTCGAGTGGAGCCTCTACCGATGGCAAAGTAACCTCCAGTTCCCCTTCAGAATAAATCCAATTGGGGATTTCAGCTCCATCAGACAAGATGAACTTACCGGTCTGAGCAGAATCAGGAACAATAACTTTAATCTCCTGACGGCTTTGACTGACAAACTCATCAGCAGGCACTGTTACCTCGTCAGCAAATATCACTTCTTTAATCAAATTCAAATATTCACCAGTAATGGTCAATTCACTACCAGGCTTTACTTCTGCCGGTGCAAAAGCCTCCAAAGCAATCGGCTCCGTAAATGTCAACTCGGTTTTTGTTGTAATATCCCCTTTCGGAGTCTTCAAGACAACCAACCCCGGCTGGGCTGTCTGAGGTACAGTGACACGGATTTCCGTATCACTGACTACTTCGATGTCTGTTATATCGTCGCAACCGGGAATAGCGACCGCAGTCACCTTATCCATGCCACTGCCTAGGAAACGGAGTACACCGCCGCGGGATACGGGACTCGGTCCGAATACATTCAGACTGATTCCCCCTTTATATTGGTTGGTATCTTCATCATCCCCATTGTCGCAGGCCGTAAACGTCAAGCAACTGAAGAGCATCAGGCACATCATCCACAGTGCCGGAAATTTATATGTTTTATTCATATCAGTATTCTATTTAAAAGGTTATTCAATAGGTACCACACGGATGTTGTCAATCATAATCACCGGATTGCAATCCTTACCTTCCACACCACCTGCCCAGACAAAGAATGTCAATCCGGTCAGCATAGTCTTGTCAAAAGTTCTATCACACTTATTACCTTCATGCGTCTTGTTGAACTCGGACAGATTCATGGAAACGGTTGTCCATTTACCACCCGTATCATACGAACCCGTATTCTTCCAAGGCAACCACAAACCACGCGGCACATTCGTATCACTAAAATAAGCATTAGTTCCCGTCGCATAAGTCACCACATCATTACCCGTAAACATCACTTGTAGAGCGCAAGACTGCCACGGATTGGAAGAAGGAATATTCACCTCGAATTTCAGTTGCAAGCCATTGACGCCATACTCCTCGAGCAGTTCTGCAAACTCAGGACGTGCAGAAAGTTCGGGATAACCGGCAGACGGTTCCGGCCAATAGTTGAACGAGAACTCATCTTCTGCCCAAGTAGCTCCGATAGCACCGTCAAGTGCTCCGGTGAGACAGATATAAGCACCGTCAATACTGTTTTCATCGGCTTCTCTCAACACCTTGCTACCATCGCGCCAACCGTGGGCAATAGCCATACCGCCATGAGAACCGTCCCAGTCAAAGAGAATGTTACGTGTATCATAATAGCGGAACTTGGAACGTCCGGTACCATAAATGGACTTCACGTTGATATAGCCTGCAGGAGCATTGTCCGGAAGAATAAAGCTGACCGCAGTCTTGGTTATGTTCGTAATATTAGTCACTTCCACATTACCGGCCATCGTAATGGTCAGCGGCACATTCGGGTCATCAATGAAATAGTCACCAATCAGTGTCACCTCACTACCCGGCTTTGCAAACTCACAAGAAATGGAGTTCACGGTAGGAGCCGGAACCAACACCTTGAAATCATAATCTATGGTATCCTTTGCTTTGGTCACCATATAAATCTTATCAGTCACTACCGAAGGAATCTCTTTCGGAACATCTACCATAAGTGTATGGTCAGTGATGTAACTGGTATTAAGTATCGCCTTCTGGTCATTGAAATAGAGCTCGTAAACACTCCGCAGATTTTCACCGACCAGACAAATCGTATTCGCCATATAAGCCCCCGACAGCAAAGAGTCTGCCGCTGCCGGATCAGGGACACGAACATATTTCAAGGTAGGCTTTCCCCCTGCCACTTCATATTTATCCGGTTCATCCTCACAAGCCGCCATGGAAAAGCCTGCTACAACAACAGCTGCCGCGAAGAACCAATTCGTATATCTATTATTTTTCATCTTTTCAAGCATTAAATTAATAACTGAATTCAGAACGTACATCTACGTGTACCGGGTCTTTCATCAAATTAGGATTGAACACCACGTCTTCTGTCGGGAACGGCAATGTAAAGCTGGAGACTGTCACATTCGGCGCCTTTGCATCCGGATTGTAACGGGTCTCGTCCGGATTCACCGTCCAACTGCCGTTTTCATAATAAGCCTTATAAGTAGTACCCAGACTATAATAAACATCACGGCGCTGTGCCTTCAGCTCATTGATAGCACGCTGGGAATCATAATATGCCAAACGTACATAATCATACCAACGGTCGCCTTCGCAAGCCAGTTCCAGCCGGCGTTCCTTCCAGACGTCCTCCCAAGTAATGGAGGTTTTCGGAGTAACTCCCGGAATGGCACGGCCACGTACTGCATTGAAAGCATCCAGTGCACTCTGGTCTGTAGTAGAGGTAGCCAGTCCCATTTTCGCCTCGGCATATACCAGATAGATATCGGACAGGCGCAGGATATGGGTTGCCAGGCCGCTGTACATATTACCAGCCGATACGCCCAAGCCCAATACATGGTCATTATTGTTACCATAGAGATGCTTCACGTGATTGGCACCGGTAGGAGACTGGTAATCGCCATTAGGTCCTCCCTTCCCATATTCGGCATCATAAATAAACCGCAGATAATCAAATCCGCCCTTGTCCTGCCAGAAATAATCGTATACATCACCTGCCATCATCATAGTAGCCTTACGACGGGTATCCGTATCCGAACGCGTCTCAGGACTTTCCAAAGCGGAAATTCCAAATGCATCCTGCAAATCAACCGACGGACCTGCATAGCCGCCCCAGCAATCACCAAATTCATCGAATCCCACCATTGCCAAGTCCGACTGCAACGTATTCTGCTGTGTCCAGGGGTCACGTCCTGCCGACCAGTGCCAGGAGAAGAGACACTCTTCATTCTTGTTGTTTGCCAAACGGAAAACATCGGAATAGTTAGCCAGCAAGTTACGGCCGGAATTATTAATTACATCCTTGGAATATTCTGCCGCTTTCGCCAAATCATCCGCATTGCGGGTACCGGAAAGGCCACTCTTAGTTAGATACACCTTAGCCAAAAGACCTTCGGCACAATAGCGGTCAATACGTCCCGTTTCACCTCTGGCCGGAAGCAACTCCATAGCTTTCTCCAGAGTCATAATGATATATTCGTACACATCTGCTGCCTCCACTTTGAATTTGGAGTTATAATTACCGGAATTCAATTCGTCCGTATTATCATGGATAATGGGTACTGCGCCAAAACTACGTACCAAATAGAAGTAAGCCATGGCTTTCCATGCCAGACACTCGCCCATACACTGATTTTTCACTGCTTCTGACGCATTTGCCGTCTTCAAACGAGTATATACAGTATTGGCATGGCCAATCACTGCCCATAGAGAATAGGACATGTTCACAAGGTTTTCATCCGTACCATTCACCGTAAAATTCAAGTAAGGGCTGTTTCCCTCGTATACGTTTCCGGACAAGATTTCACCGACTTTAATAAAACCGCGCTGAAAGTCATACCAAGGTGAGTTATAAAGATAATTAACCCCCTGCACACATTGTTCGTCATTCTGATAGAAGTTCGATTCGTTATAATTGTCTTCGGTAGGACGGTTCAGGAAATCCTCGCATGAAACTGTTCCCATACCGAGTACAGCTGCAAACGCCCAATATTTAATATATCTGATTTTCATGTTTTCTTCAATTTAAAGTGTTAGAATGAAACGTTCAAGCCGAATGAATAAACTGTAGGAGACGGATAACGTCCGTTGTCCAAACCATAGACATTGACGCTTGAAGTGCTGGCACCAATTTCAGGGTCATAGCCGTCATAACCGGTAATGTATAATCCGCAAATCCAAATTTCCGCAGAATCCGAAACGAAGCGTTCGATTTTCAGGGAAAAGGACAAAACGAAGCGTTCAAAAAAGGAAAGCGCGCAACACTCAAAAAGCCGAAACAAAAGTTTTGTAATGACCTCTGTTTCGGCTTTATAATTTCATAAAAAATGGCTTTATAACGGCATTAAAATAAGGCTCAAAAGTTTGGCCTTCTGCTTGAAAAATTGTATCTTTGTTCAGTGCTAAGCAGCTGTTTTATGAACTAATTTTTCCTGTTTCTTATACAGCATCATGTCTGTATATTCGGCAGAATAATTCATGTGGGCATTGAATTCCTTTTTTGTACAACCCTCAAAAGGATTGCCAATGGTTTTGTTTGCTCCAATCCATTCACACAGTTCAAGTATGGAGGATTTATTGGATGTGAAATAAACGAAGGAATGCTTTTCGAGTATCTTTAAAACATCCAAATAATCAGACAAGCGCCAATACATATTGTACGTACCAACATCAGTGGAAAGATAAGGCGGATCAATTAAAAAGACGACTCCGGGAACATCCTTATATTGGTTGAATACTGCTTTGTAGTCGCATGATACAATTTCAAGCCCTTTTAAGTAGTCAGAAGACTCCGGATAACCGGTCTTGCGAATGTTGTTATAAAGGACTTCCTTGCGCATTTCGGCTACAGACAATTTATACTTCATGGAGAACATAAGTGAGGATGATAAGGTTATAAAATCCACGTACCCAACATTTAGTTCTTCTTCCTCGATACGTTTAAAAATGCGTTCTCTAAGTTCCCCTTTAATTGGTTTATGTTTGGGTATCGAATTACCCACCAGCTCCCTAATATCGGCAAGCAGTTTATTTGTCTGTGGGATATTTTTCAGTCTGAACCGGTAGTTGTCGAAGTCATTGTAGACAACAGTAGCATCGGGCTTGCTTCTTTTGGCTATATGCGAAAGAAGTCCGGAACCGCCAAACAAGTCCACAAACACGGTATCTTCAGGGAACTGTTCCAAAACTTTAATAAACTCTTTAGCAAACATTCTTTTTTGGCCTACAAATGGCAGTGGTGCAGATAAATTCATATTCTTCATACGTTCAAGTCAAATTTAATGTTTTCAACTCCGGATAACAGTTCCAGAGTCCGGTCAATGTTATTTTCATATATATGCACATTTCCAAGGTCAAGGGTTATGGACTTCAGGGGAAGCTCCACCTGCCTTGCCATCAGATAAAGATGATAAATATCAGCCGGAAGCCCAAGGTTCGCATCAGAACTACGCTGATATGCAGATAGCACCAATTCTCCCTCATCAATTTGGAACTGCACAAGACTCAGGCAGGGTGCCTGGTTGCTTTCCACCCCGGTTTCTCCAAGAAACAGGACATAATTCTTGCTGTTGCGCTTTTCCCGGTTAATCCTGGTTATGAGGGGTGGAAGCTTTTCAAAGTAAGTTGGATAGCTGTTTACAAGGGTATGGCCGCAATAATCCCACCAGGTAATCCCTGCCTCTTTGTATTTTTCCACATCCCGGACTCCTTGCATAAACAGTTTCAATTCCTCTTTCAGCTTTTTCCTGGCTATCCCGTGGCTTTCAAATATGTCAAGTAAATCAGCGGGGGTTAGCATGAGCCTTTCGTTTAATAGATACTTGATACGCCCTTTCCTATTGGTCTGGATTTTGCCCGTTTGGAGTATCTTGTCTAATGTCTGGTAATACTTATTCATGAGCTTTATTTTTGGTTGTACAAAGGTAGCTCTACCGGACAACACAAGGCATCCCCGGCACATCAATCACACTGCACCGAGCGTGCAGTGCTTTCCAAACCGTTTGATAACATCATACACCTTACGTTCGCTTACCGAATATTTATTTGCCAAAAACGCCACTGCATAAGTGGTCTTTTCACCTTGTTTTTTCATGACCTCATACTCCGTATATAAGTCTATGAATCGAAGGTCATCCTGCTTGCCGCCCAAACTTATAAGCA
>OIFZ01000235.1_pt1 | contig 16911 bp, 17 predicted proteins | sample 1582181 | NCBI WGS metagenome assembly OIFZ01 (sample SAMN02674607, study PRJEB24791) | human gut metagenome, SKBSTL069 | isolation source: stool | host: Homo sapiens | place: USA | reverse complement strand
AAGACTGTATCATTCGGTTTAAGTGCAACATTTTAAATGATAAACGATTATGAAAAAACATATTAAACTTTTGACAATAGGAACATTGCTATTGGGCGGACTGACCGGTTGCAATGATTTTCTCGACAGGGAACCACTGGATAAAGTAATTCCCGAAAAATATTTTGCATCCGAAAGTGATCTGGCTGCATACACAATCAATGCTTACCCATTTGAAACAGTGACCGATGCGTATGGCATCAATTTCTTCGGCAAAGATAATGATACTGATAACCAAGCCAGTGTGACTCACCGGCCTTCTGGATACCCGGGCAAAAGAAGGTGCCGTCTGGTGAAGGCGAATGGGACTGGAGCAAAATACGAACCTGCAACTATTTCTTTGATAATACTTTACCGAAATTCGAAGCAGGCACTATTACCGGCAATCAGGATAATGTGAAGCATTATATCGGAGAAATGTACGTGATCCGGGCATACAATTATTATAAATTATTGGTTTCTTTAGGAGATCTACCTATTATCACTACTGCATTGCCCGACATAGAAGAGACTTTGGTGGAATCCAGCAAGCGCCAGCCGCGTAATAAGGTGGCACGCTTCATTCTGGACGATTTGCAAAAAGCAACAGAATTGTTGCTTGATAAAAGTCCCGGTGGCAAGAATCGCATCAGCAAAAACGTAGCTCACTTGCTACGTGCACGCGTTGCCCTCTTCGAAGCAACTTGGGAAAAGTATCACAAAGGAACAGCTTTTGTACCCGGTGGAAAAGGATGGCCGGGTAATCCCGCAGATGTAAGCGGTTTTAATAGTGATGCAGAAGTGGCTTATTTTCTTGATGAAGCAATGAAGTCATCAAAAGTGGTAGGCGACTATATCGTCGGAAAACTGGCAGACAATACCGATACCCCCGAAGGTATGAATGCCGGTCTGGTTTCCATCAATCCTTACTACACCATGTTCTGCGATGAAAACATGGAAGGATATGATGAAATACTGATGTGGAAACAGTTCAAGGAAGGATTGGTAACCAGCAACTTGCAAATGGAGTTGGCACGCAATGGCGGTGGTTCCGGATGGACTCGTGGCATGGTCAATTCGTTCCTGATGCGCAATGGGCTTCCCATCTATGCAGCCGGTTCCGGTTATAATCCCGATTGGGAGAAAGAAGGAGTAAATTCCACTTTACAGAATCGTGATTCACGCATTGTTATCTTTACCAAAAAGCCGGGTGATGCCAACACCGAAAATAAAGGTGATGTGAATTATTACGGTGATGACGGAACTCCCAGTTATTGCTCAATCCGTTTCATTTATGGCGATAAAGGAAGTTTGGCAACAACCGGATTCATCATCAAAAAAGGCAAACACTACTCCAGTCACATGGCAAATGACCATAGTGCGGGAACATCAGGTGGTATTGTTTTCCGTGCGGCAGAAGCCATGTTGATTTACATGGAAGCTTCGTATGAAAAAAATGGTAGAATCGACGGAACAGCCGACGGATATTGGAAAGCTTTACGCCGACGCGCCAAAGTGGACGAAGACTATAATAAGACAATCGCTGCAACACAGATGAGCGAAGAGGCTAAAGGCGATTTCGGTGCTTATTCTCATGGCCAATTGATAGACGCGACGTTATATAATATCCGCCGTGAACGCCGTAACGAACTTTGTGCAGAAGCTTTGCGCTGGGAAGACTTGAAACGCTGGCGTGCATGCGACCAGTTGATATCCAAACCTTACCGTGTAGAAGGTATGCTATACTGGGGAAGCAACTATGAAACGCAACTGGCAGATTTATGTAAAGTAGATCCGGCAGAAGGTAATATGTCCTCACCTGATTTAAGTAAATATATTCTTCCATACGAAAAAATCACGAAGAATAATCTGATTGCCGGGCAGAAGGGATTCCTCTTTACACCTGCTCATTATCTGAATCCGATAGGTATGGCTGTATTTCGTCAGACAGCCTCGGATAAGAATGATTTTACAAGTTCAGTCGTTTATCAGAACCCGGGATGGAAGATTGAAGGCGACACCGGCGCACAACCTGTAGAATAATAAAAAGATAAAAGAACAACTCTTTGAGTTTACAAATATATCGACCTTAATATTATATATCTGTTATCTTTTTATTTTTATAAACTTCATTGTCTCGCTCCAGATTAGGTAGAACTGCGGTCAATCTAATCCTAAGTTAGGCAATGAAGTTTTACATTCGCATGAGTTCTCGTTCAACATCCTCTGCAGATGTATAAAAAGTCTTTGTGATTTCCATAGTCACCCAACAGAGATTATCCGCAAAATTCACTACATTTGTATTTGCTTATCTGTCAACCGGGCTAATCAAGTATTACAATTACTACACTATCCGATTGATAATATCTAACTTGAAACAAAGGTGTATATGAATACTGACTTTACAAACTTAACAACAGAAAATCTTTCTAATGAGCATTTATGCTGCATCATCCGCAGCAAAAAGTCTCATCCTGGTATTGAAGCAAAACGGCAATGGCTTTCCGACCGGCTGAATGAAGGCCATGTCTTTAGAAAGTTAAACGCCAAAGCTACGGTTTTTATTGAATATGCCCCTCTTGAAACAGCTTGGGTTCCCGTCATCGGCGACAACTATTATTATCTGTATTGTTTATGGGTGTTAGGTAGTCCCCGAGGAAACGGATATGGGAAAGCATTAATAGAGTACTGTATAGCCGATGCCAAAGAAAAAGGTAGGTCCGGTATTTGTATGCTTGGGGCAAAAAAACAGAAGAGCTGGCTTTCTGATCAATCATTTGCAAAGAAATTTGGTTTTGAAGTTGTTGACACTATCGATAACAGCTATGAATTACTTGCTCTTTCTTTTGACGGAACAGTACCGGAATTTGCGCCAAATGCCAAAAATCTGAAAATAGAAAGTGAGGAACTGACGATTTATTATGATATGCAATGCCCCTATATCTATAAATACATTGAAATGATCAAACAATATTGTGAAACAAATGATGTCCCTGTTTCTTTTATTCAAGTAGATACGCTACAGAAAGCAAAAGAGTTACCGTGTGTTTTTAATAATTTTGCTGTATTTTATAAAGGAAGTTTTGAGACTGTGAATTTACCAACTATCGACTATTTAAAAAGAATACTCAAAAAATAAGAAATACAATCCTGACTTTTCCCGTTAATTATCAGGATTGTATTTTATCCGCTTCATTAAAAGGACTTCTCATTTGCCATCTTCCACATATTGAGAAAAGAGGCTTTAGTGATTTCCACAATCTTATCCCAATTCAGCCGGTCGGCATGATCGGAAGGCTGGTGATAATCAGGATGTCCGTCCGTATGATACCAGATGATCGGAATACCTACTTTGGCAAACGAACCATTATCACTTCCTCCTATCGGATTTTCCCAGGCGCGGTAATCCGGTTCCAATTGCAAACCGTATTTTCTGATATCCTCTTTCAACCAATCCCCAAAGACCGGGTGGGCGGATGTATAGAAATAAACGACCTGTTTGGGTTGTTGAGGTTTGTTGTTACGGCCAATCATGTCAAAGTTCAGATAGCCTTTGATTTGAGACAGGAAAGGACAAGTTTGTACAAAATATTTAGAGCCAAGCAGTCCTTTTTCTTCTCCATCCCAAAAAGCAAAGATTACATTTCTTTCGGGTTGCTGTCCACTGGCTAAAAAGGCTCTTGCTATTTGCAGCACTGCCGATACACCGGAAGCATTATCGTCAGCACCATTGTATATTTGGTCGCCATCGAGTGCAGGATCAATACCTAAATGGTCGAAATGCGCCCCCACAATCACATATTCTTTGGTATTTTTACCAGGAATCATTCCCAATACATTCCTCATGGAAAGCTTCTGATGAACTTCCTGTTTCAGTTTAACTATGGAATCAGGATGCACTTCCAGACGTCCTTTTTTCTGACGTTCTTTACGGTAAGCATCAAAAGGCTGGAAATAGCTGTCAGCCAAAGATGATACTCCCATCCATTGTAATAAAGAAGCAATATACTCCGAGGTCACACGTGAACCATGAAAACCTGCCTCACGGCCTTGCAATTCATCACTAGCCAAAAAGTTGATAGTAGCTTCGGCAGAGGAACGGTTGATACTCTGCAACCCTTTTTCTACGTTAGTTTGGGCAGATAACAACAATGAAAAATTACACAAAAAAGAGAGAAGCAGAATGTTTTTCTTCATGATCTATATAAGATTTAAGAAACAATCGTCCATACTTTACTTATTTTCAACTATCCAGTTTTTATCATTCAAGATATTTCTATTACAATCATCTGCTCCCGGATTATCATTAAAAGAAATCCGATATTGCCGGGGAGGAGTCGGATAATAAATAGCAGGTTCCAGCACTTGCCCCAAGGAATCAAACAGTGTATTCAAGGCATCCTCATCCAATTGATTCGAGTGACAATAAAGATGTTCTAACAGACTTCCTTGCGGTACCATTAAACGAGTTAGCTGATTATGTTCACAACGCAATTCACTAATATTAGAGTTATCGGACAGATCAAGTTCGGTCAATTTGTTGTATGAGCAACTTAATTCCCTTAAAGAAGGGCAACATTTCAATATATCAGTAATTGATTGGAAAGCACATCCTTGTATCAATATCGCAGAAATTGAAGTCTTCTCGTTCAATTCCAGATGTGACAATACTTCATTAGAACTCAAATCAATATCGCGCAATGCCGGCAAGCTTTTAAGGGAAAGGGAAGAAAAACCATTATAAGAACAATATAAACTTTCCGCTTCCGGATGACTACCAAACTCTATTGAAGTCAATTTGGGATTAGAATAAACTTGTATAGATCGCAATCGGAAACAATCCTCAATCTCCAAATGCTCCAAATCAGTGAAACTACCGATATTAATACTTTCCACATTAGGACAGAAGGTATTCAAGTCCAATTCGCGAGTATCAGAAATGCTATTCAAAGCCAGTGATTTCATTCGCGGCATATTTCCCAAATAAAGATTACTCAAAGGAAGAAGCAAACCACTTATATCGATAAGCTGCAGCTCTTCTGCCCAAAATCTTCACTTCGTATGATCCCTTATTTCCATATCTATATACCACTCCGCCACTCATTGAAGAAGGATCTTCTATTTTCTGTATACGACCGTTTCCCCAATCTATCACCATTCGTCCCCCACTTGCTACAATGTCCAATTGCCGCCAGTCTCCTACAACATTCACTGTAAAGCGAATCGTGTTTTCATCTGTCAACGCCGGAAAATTAAAATCATCTCCAAACACTCTGTTATCCGTATCTTTACAGGCAGCAAGGGTAGTGAATAAGATAACCACCCACATACTCCGAACGAATAATATACTCTGTCTTTTCATCTTATATTTGAGTTAGTAACATACAAAAGTACGAAAGAAATAGATAGCATACATGATAGAATACAAATTTATAAGTAACTTTGCACAAAATTGATTGGTAACTGTTATATTGTCATGTGGATACTTATTATAAGTCTGGTGTTGCTGGGTGTCATTGCGCTGATAGCCGGAATTATCCGCAACAAAAGACTGCAAAAGAAAATAGAAAAGGGCGAACTGGACCGTATGCCGGAAGTGAAGGAAGTAGATGTGGAATGCTGCGGACAACACGAAGTATGCGAACGGGATAGCCTGCTGGCAGCTGTCAGCAAAAAGATAGAATATTACGATGACGAAGAACTGGACCAGTTCATTGGCAAGGCAGGAGATGCGTATACAGAAGAAGAAACAGAAATGTTTCGGGATGTATTGTATACGACACTGGATGTAGAAGTGGCCGGATGGGTACGTAGCCTTCAGCTCCGTGGCATTGAACTACCGGATGATCTCAAAGACGAAGTTTTTCTGATTATCGGAGAAAGAAGAAACGGAAACAGTTGAGAGTTGACAGTTGAGAGACGATAGTTCGTTGCTGTGATCTGATTACGGTCTTTAATTTTTAATCTTTAATTTTTAATTTACTTGGATTTACTACAATATACATTCTTTCAACACGCCTTATTGGGTAGTCTGCTGGCAAGCATTGCCTGTGGGATTATCGGTACATATATCGTAACCCGCCGCCTGGTATTTATCAGCGGAGGAATCACCCATGCTTCTTTCGGAGGGATCGGGTTAGGATTGTTTGCCGGAATTTCCCCGATACTATCGGCAGCCGTATTCTCGGTATTATCTGCTTTTGGCGTCGAATGGCTTAGCAGACGGAAAGATATGCGCGAAGATTCTGCCATTGCAGTATTCTGGACGTTAGGGATGGCACTCGGAATTATGTTCAGCTTCCTGTCACCGGGATTTGCGCCCGACCTGTCGGCTTACCTCTTCGGCAATATACTGACCATCAACCAAATCGACTTATGGATGCTCGGCATATTGGCACTCATACTGACCGGATTCTTTTATCTGTTTATCCGCCCTATCGTATATATTGCCTTTGACCGTGAGTTTGCACGTTCGCAAAAGATTCCGGTAGAGATTTTTGAATATGTACTGATGATGTTCATCGCACTGACCATTGTAGCCTGCCTGCGAATGGTAGGCATCGTATTGGCCATTTCTCTTCTCACCATTCCACAGATGACAGCCAACTTGTTCACCTATAGTTTCAAGAAGATTATCTGGTTATCAATCGGCATCGGTTTCTTGGGCTGCTTGGGTGGATTATTTATTTCTTATCACTGGAAAGTCCCTTCGGGAGCTTCCATCATATTCTTCTCTATCCTGATTTACGCTGTTTGTAAAATCGGAAAGAGTTGTTGCAGGAAAAAGTCATAATAATAGATAGTATATGGAAATCAAAATTCAATCACTGGAAAGTATCCATGAAGCAGCCCGTGAATTTATCGCTGCTATGGGCGACAACACTGTATTTGCTTTATACGGAAAGATGGGTGCCGGCAAAACGACATTTGTCAAAGCGCTCTGCGAAGAATTGGGCGTAACGGATGTTATCACTTCTCCTACTTTTGCCATTGTCAACGAATACCGTTCGGACGAAACCGGAGAGTTAATCTATCACTTCGATTTTTACCGCATCAAGAAACTAAGCGAAGTGTATGACATGGGCTACGAAGACTATTTCTACAGTGGCGCTCTCTGCTTTATCGAATGGCCGGAACTGGTAGAAGAATTACTTCCGGGAAATGCCGTAAAAGTAACGATTGAAGAACTGGAAGACGGAAATAGAGTAATCAGACTATGACCGGACAATATATCGTACAAGGAATCTTTGCGCTGGCAGGAACTGTCTCCCTGCTGGCGTCATTGCTGAACTGGGACTGGTTCTTTACAACGCGCAACGCACAAACCATTGTCCGGAATGTAGGACGCAACCGGGCAAGGCTCTTCTATGGAATACTGGGAATTATCATCATTGGAATGGCTGTATTCTTCTTTGTGGAAACACGGAAAGCCATCACTCTTTGACACATTTTTTTTAGACAAAAGAACATAAGTACAAAAGACTACAAAAATATGTTCTTTTGTTCTTATGTCTAAAGCAACTGTCGTGACTTCATCTCCAGATACTTATTAATCACATCAATCGAAAGATTCTCCGGTGTAGTTAATAAAGAATAGATGCCATGTTGTTTCAAAGTAGATACAATCAGCCGCTTCTCGTAAGCGAACTTTTCTGCAATCACGTGCCGATAATACCCTTCCGTATCTTTTGCCGGTTGGGCGATATATTCCTTCAAATCGACATCTTCAAAAAAGACTACGAGCAAACGGTGCTGGCGGTTTAGTTGTTTCAGGTAAGATAATTGACGGTTCATTCCTCCTATACTCGAGAAGTTAGTATACAGTACCAGCAGGCTACGCTTACTGACATGTTTGTTCAAATGAACGCAAAGAGCCGAGAAGTCTGTCTCCCCGAAAGTGGTCTGCTGGCTATAAAGACTTTCCAGCAATGTCTGCATATATCCCGGTTGCTTGGAAGCAGGCACGAAAGTATCGAAGTGTTCATCGAAAGTCACTAATCCGGCTTTATCTTCTTTCCGCATGGCAACATACGAAAGCACCAGCGAAGCATTAATTGCATAATCCAGCAAGGTCATTCCACGGAAAGCTTGCTGCATCACTCTACCTTTATCGATCACATTATAAATCTGCTGTGAACGTTCGTCTTGGTACACATTCACCATAAGTTCATGCCGGCGGGCACTTGCTTTCCAGTTAATCGTACGGTAATCATCCCCCTTTACATACTCTTTAATCTGCTCAAACTCCGTATGATGCCCAACCCGGCGAATACGTTTTATTCCCAATTCTGTCAGATTATCACTTATTGCCAGCAATTCATATTGATGGAGCATCAGATATGACGGGTACACTTTGATATCCAAAGGTTCTGCACAAGTATAACGCCGGGATATAAAGCCGATTTTTCCGATCACAAAAACTCTGATATGACCGAAAGAGTAAACACCACGATGAGTAGGTCGAAGACGATAGGTAACTGTTTTTCCCTCGTTTGCTCCAAGCTTCACCTGAAAGTCGACATCACGTTTCTGAAAGATAAAAGGGATCTCATCTATGATTTCTAAAGATACAGGATGCGGATAACTACTTTCTACCCGAATACTTACTTCATTTTCGTCGCCATTAGAGAAACGGTCGGCACACTGACGGAAAGCACGGATTCCACGAATACGATAAAGAGAATATACGTCTGCCAGTACCACCAAAAGCAAGACAAAGAGTGCCCACTGCCCGATAACAAAGAACGGAGCAAAAACATATCCGCTACCCAACAACAGGATAACCAGGACAAGGGCAATATAGAAACGACGAGTTAGAAACAAATGATTTATGAATTATGATTTATGATTTATAATTTCTTGGATTTACGATTTCTTCAACTTACAATTTACAATTTACGTACAGTTTATAATTTACGATTTATGATTTCTTCGATTTATGTTATGAATAGGGTCAGACATCCAACGCGCAGCCCAAATCATAAATCAGAATTCATAAATCATAAATCTTTTCATTTCGGGACTTCCACTTTATCAATTAAGCGTTGTGTCACTTTCACCGGTGAATAGCCTTCCATTTCAGCTTCCGCAGTCAGGATCAGACGGTGCTGAAGTACATAAGGAGCTACAAACTTGATATCTTCCGGTGTCACAAAATCACGTCCCTGCAAAAGAGCATACGCTTTCGACGATTGCAGCATGGCTACAGATGCACGTGGAGAAGCTCCCAAATATACAGCTTTGCTGGTACGGGTCTGCTGTACAATCAATGCGATATATTGAAGTAACGTGCGGTCTACGAATACTTGATTCATGAAAGCACGAAGCGACAACAGTTCTTCTTTGGTAATAGCGGGAGTGATGTCGTCCAACTTCACCAATGCGGCATTGGTATGATGACGTTCCAGAATATTCACTTCCTCTTCCAATGAAGGATAATCCATCGTTATCTTCATCAGAAAACGGTCGAGCTGTGCTTCGGGAAGTTTGTATGTTCCCTCCTGCTCTACCGGATTCTGGGTAGCCAAAATCGTATAAAGATCTCCCATCCGGTGAGTCGTTCCATCAATACTGATCTGGCGCTCTTCCATTACCTCAAACAAGGCAGCCTGTGTCTTGGCAGGAGCACGGTTGATTTCATCGACCAATACAATATCCGCAAAAATCGGTCCCTGATGAAAATCAAAACCATTAGTTTTCATATTAAACACAGTCGTACCTAATACGTCACTCGGCATTAAATCCGGAGTGAACTGGACACGACTGAAGTCTGCATCAATCAGACGAGCTGTCAAACGGGCCAACAGTGTCTTCGCAACTCCCGGAACACCTTCTATCAATACGTGTCCATTCGCCAAAATTGCTGTCAGTACCAAATCCACTGTCTGCTCCTGCCCTACTATGACGGAAGCAATCCGGTCTTTCAACTCTTGTATCTTCTCGGAAAAGAGAGTTAAATCTACTCGCTGTTCTGTATTCTCTTCCATAAATTTCTTCTTTAGATATGATTGATTATTTCATTCATTTTATCGATATATACCTTCATCTGCTCCGCATCAATAACACGTCCTCCGTAAATCACGGGTCTGACTTCGCGGATAAATTTAGCAATCTCTCCGGCATCCATTCCGGTTTTCCGGGCAATCCGGTGAAAAGAGCGTTCATCGTCGGCCACTTCTTCAATATCCACCTGAATCTCTCTCCGAAGTTCTTCGGCTAAATAGGAAAACTTCTTGCGAACTAAATCCGCATGGTCTTTCTTCTGAAAGTAAAGCGTGCCTATCAGTTCGGTAAATTCAAGAGATTTATTGGCCGGCTCGTGAATAACAGGGATCACCCGTTGCCGCCTCTTCGCTGTGAATATCATAAAGAGTATGATGGTAATCATCGTAAGATACAAAGCCCAACGAAGCGGTTCATGTGCCAGAAAATAACGGAAAGGTGATTGCTGCACCTGTGCAGTTTCTTTCATGTACCCCTCCGTGCGAACGATAGGAAGCTTCCCCATCTGCGACAACAAACGGAAGATATAGGTTGCATTTTTGCCGTCCAACATTCCGTAATTGGTAAAAATCAAAGGAGTGGAAACTAAAATAACTTCTCCTTTCCCCCACCGACGGGACATCGCTACAGGCATATAAACAAGACTATCCGTTGTCAACGAGTCCACCTCTGTTTCATACCGGAACTCATTCGACTCAAAAACTCTTTGTGCCAACACCCTTTCCGGAAGTGAATCTCCCCAAAAATAAGAGGAGCATAACTGGGGATAAAAATAGAAAGTCTGACGGGGATAAACCGTCGAATCTCCTATCCAATGCAAGCTATCTTTTTTCAAAAATGAAGTTGCATATTTCTTCAAAGCCATCGGACTGAAGTAAGAATAGTAAGACCTGAACTGCAAGGTATCTTCCAAATATCTGCCGAACAAGGTACTCACCAACATGATCTTATCTCCGCGTTCCGCCATTTTCAACAGAGCGTTTACATCGACGTCCGACAATCGCAAATTATCAGAGATAACCAATATACCTTTGCGTTGCGTCGTATCTTCCTGCTCCAATTGATAGAGACTCTTCCTCGAAAAAGTGTACCCCTGTGGCAAAGAAGAAGACAATACACTATCGAATACTGCACATCCGAAAGGTTGCTCGTCATGATGTCCGAAAGTGGGCTTCCACACAAAATTCTTCGGCAAATGATATTCTATTGCAAACATGATGAATAGAAAAGCGACAATAAAGACAATGAACCAGCGACTTCCTTTCATGAAACGCCTCCTTTCCCTATTTCTTCCTGCAAGGCCTGCATTACCCGGAAGAGTTCTTCCGTTGCCTCAAAGTTGCCATAACGTACCCGCAGGAAATGATTGGTCAGTTGCCTGAAAGCCGGTAGCCGGACTTCATTGATATACTGGGTAGGCGTTTTATAAAGTTGCCAGTCAATACGTTCTGCGTCACTAAGTTGTTTCAAAGTTTGCAGATAGAGCAAACGTACTGCTTCCCGGTAATTCTGACGAGAAAGCGCTTCCGCAATCCCTCCCGGAAAATCTACTCCGTAAATGGTGTCTTCTTCAACTGTATAAGACAACGCATTTTTATGCGAGGCCATAAACAATTCCGGGCGTTTCCGATAGACAAACCAAACAATCAGCAACAAAAGAAGAATGGCAATACATACCAAGATAAGCCCTGAATACTCTTCAGCAAAATGACTGCCGAATATTTTGCGCAACAACTCCCCAAACTGCCGACTGATCCACTCAAAAACATTCATCTCCGGAGTAATCAGTTCACGGTTATAGTTGTATGCCGGATCAGACTGCCAGAGGGCAATCTGCGCCGTATCACAAACTAGTGTATCAGCCGGGGAAGTGAGATTCATCTAGTAGAGGTTTGGTTTAGAGTTTATCAAAATTGTCAATATCACTTTCTACCGTTATGCTGTCCACTACTTCCGATGCATGACCATACTGATAAACCAGACCGACGATACCGAATATAGCCGATAAGTAAGAACCATACAACATCAGGATGGAGAACAAATATTGCGCAAAGTTCAGTCCGACTGATGAAGAGGTTGCACCTCCGTCACTCATCGTAAAGATCATTTTTACAATATAGATCACATACCAGGGTATAGAAACGATACCTTGTAACACACTGGCAATAATCCCCATCACAATTAAAATTAGAAAGACGCCTCCCCAAGTAGCAAATCCCAACCGGAATGTTTTTGCAAATGCCTCACCCAACGAAATGTCTTCAAATAAGTAGATGGGAGCCATTAATGCCAAAGGAACCATAAACGCGAATAAAAGCGGGATGGTCAGAATGAGTGTGAAAGGTGTCAATACAGCCAATAAGACAATAAAGATCACCGCAAAGATGAATAAAAAGCTGCAGGCGATCCCCATCAAAAACAGTCTTTTAATATTACGGAGCAACAACGATTTTATATCGCCGAATACAACCCCGTTCAGGCGTTCTTCCCGTTCATTATACAATCGTACCATCGCATAAATCAAGGAAGTCATCAACAAAGCTCCCAAACATGAAAAAAAGATAACTCCTGCATAATTCAGTGCAAATGAAGGTCCCAGAGCAGCTAAAGGATTATCACTTATTCCTCCGGACGCCTGCATAGCAGTAATATCTGTCATACTTCCCATTAAACCACTAAAGTTTGCGGCTTGAATTAAGCATATAGGGAGTATCAGATAAGTTGAATACTTAAACAATTGTTTCCAATTCTCTTTTATAAAATCAAAAGAAGCGTTCAACTTCTCACCGAAAGGACGTTTCACATACATCGCAATCTTAGGTTTCTGTGATTCCATGTTTTTTTCTATTTGGTAAATAAATATAGTAGAATATAATAAATGCCAGAGAAGTGAATATTACACCAAGCCTCAACACATCGGGAAGCTCTGTGTGCCGGGTAAGAAAACCTTCTATAAAGCCTGCCATAATGAACACCGGAACAGTGCCGATCACTATTTTCAAGCCTCGCTTCGCTCCTCTTCTGAAAGATTCCAGTCGGGAATAAGTGCCGGGAAACAGCCAGCCGTTGCCCAAAGCCAATCCGGCGGCACCGGCCACGATAATCGCCCAGATTTCAAGCGTTCCGTGCAACCAGATGGCAAGACTGGATTCCCACAACAAATCGTGTTGATAAAAGAATGTTTGAAAAGCTCCTACCATGATACCATTGGAGAGAAGCATATACCCTGTTCCAAAACTGGTCAGCAATCCCATTGCAAAGCAGTTGAAAGAGACCATCACGTTATTTAGTGTAATGCCTAGAAACATCGGTACTTCAGAAGAACCATTATATACGGCCATCGGCTCACCATTGGCAATATTGTCGAGTGTCATATCCACATAACCGTTTCCCAATATCAGCCGGACAAAATCCGGATCATTCGCTGCTGATAATACGCCGATTAATGCGCTGGCAATAAAAATCAAAAAGGAGGTCAGTAATTCACGCCGTGCATCGTGCATGGTTCGTGGCACTTCCTGTGTCCAGAAAGTGATAATCCGTGTCCACTTCTCGCGTTTATTGCGGTAGATTTCGTTGTGCAACGCTGAAGCCAGATTATTCAGATAAATAGTAATACGGGAAGTTGGGAAATGTGTTTGGGCAAATGCCAGGTCAGCTGTCAAGTCCGTATACGCATCGGCTAGTTGGTCGGGGGACAGACTTGCCGCCCGCTCCACAACTTTCTCTGTCTCCTTCCATTTTTCAATGTTCCGACGAATAAACGTTACTTCTTTCATGCTTTTCAATAGATTTCGGATAAGTTTTGTCCGAAACCGGAAGCAAAAATAAGAGAATTATGATATATTTGCAACGGAATCCTAAAAATGTTTAACCTGAAATGACAGAATCTACGATAATAACCGGACAATTCGTTCGTATCAGCCAAACGCCCGCCAGTATCGGCGAACGACTGATGGCTTTAATCATCGATTATTTTCTGATCGGGCTATACATTTTATCCACTGCTACGCTCTTGTCTAAATTAAGTTTACCGTCAGGATTCAGTTTGTTCTTTTTTCTGTGCGTCGTTTATTTACCGATTCTCGGTTATTCTTTTCTTTGCGAGATGTTCAATCACGGACAGAGCTTTGGCAAAAAACTCATCAATATCCGTGTCGTAAAAGTAGACGGTTCTACTCCAAGCATCGGCTCTTATCTGTTACGATGGCTTCTTTTCCCAATTGATGGTCCCATCACAAGTGGCCTTGGACTTCTGGTCGTTTTATTGAATAAGAACAACCAACGATTAGGGGATCTAGCTGCCGGTACTATGGTGATTAAAGAGAAAAACTATCGTAAGATACATGTCAGCCTGGACGAATTCGATTATCTGACCCAGAATTATCATCCGGTATATCCGCAGTCGGCTGATTTATCTCTCGAACAAGTGAATGTAATTACCCGGACTTTGGAATCCGGTGAGAAAGACCGGGCAAGACGTATCACGGCACTTGCCAAAAAAGTACAGGAATTACTTTCCGTCACTCCCCGTGAGGGTAATCAGGAGAAATTTCTTCAGACGATACTTCGCGATTATCAGTATTATGCATTGGAAGAAATATAACCAGAATACGCTGTTTCAGACTATTCAGGCAAGGGATTATTCTCACCGTAGTGAGAATTAATTCTCATCGCAATGAGTATTTTTTCTCATTGCAGTGAGAACTTTTTCTCATAGGCATAAGAATGTTTGAGAAAAAGCACCGCACAAAAAAGGGGTATACCCACAGAGCACACCCCTTATCTTAATTTTATCTACAATGAAACCGGACGTCGTTTAGTCCACCTGTCCCAGAGAGTTTCCGTATTCCATTTCTCCCTGAACCACAAAGAGGACTTCTTCAGGATCGTATTCCCCTATTTCATCCTTTTTGGCTTCTTTTACAATATAAGCCACAACCTCTTCCAAATCGATGTTGACATAGCCGTCTTCATCGGGTTGAGCGTCGAGAATACCACTTTCAGAGTAATACTCGTCGATTAAATCGAGAAAATAATACAATTCATCGTCCGAGAACTTCTCTTTCAGTTCTTGAGGCAGATAGTTTTTGATAAACTCGATGGTCTTTTCGTCATCGGCATCTGCTAATAAAAAATCGTCTTCCAGTCCCATTTTTTTAAGTATTAAGTGATAAGTATTAAGTATTATCGACTATAAAAGCTTCTTCACCTTTTCTGCGAATACCGGTTTGCCAACTGCACCTACCTGTTTGTCTACTATTTCACCGTTCTTGAAAAACAATACAGTAGGAATATTACGGATACCATATTCAGCAGGCAAATCGCTATTTTCATCCACATCACACTTGCCGATGATTACCTGTCCTTCAAACTCTGCCGCCAATTCTTCAATAATAGGAGCCACCATTTTACAAGGGCCACACCAAGGAGCCCAAAAATCTACAACAACCGGTTTTCCTTCTGCAAGAACCTCTTTATAGTTGCTGTCTGTAATTTCTAAAGCCATTTTTTTAAGTATTAATTATTAAATGTTATTTCGTTAGCTTATTCTCGCCACAAATATAATCAATTTATATGAAATCCCAGTTCCGGACGTTCCTTTAAATATGTTATTAAATCCCGCCCCACCGAAAGCTTAATCGGACGGGAAATCAAATCAATTGACATGTGGCTTACATCGGCATCATCCGTCACTTTAAAATACAATTCCGTATTTCCCGGATGTTCTTTGGTCAGAGTGGCAAGCTCAGTAACCAAAGCCGAGTTCAAGACTGACAGAGGAATGATAATCGTGATCTTCTGCACCAGTTCTTCTTTCACATCGGGAAGAAGTTCCATAGAGGTGATTTTCACTTCCAATTCATCCTGCCGCCATTGTTTGGCTTGGCAACGAGCTTTAATATATAAGAACGTTCCTTCGTTGAGATATCCCTGATAAGTCACCCAGTCATTTCCCCAGAATGGGATTTCAGTAGAACCGGAATAGTCCTCAATCTTGGCAATACCATACGGATTTCCGTTCTTGCTGACTCCGCGACGAACACTAGTTACAATTCCTCCCATCGTTATTTCACGACCAACAAGTGCAGCTTTATCTTCCAAATCCGCCATCCGTGTATTGCAGACATGTTCCAATACGATAGAAAATTCATCCAACGGATGAGCAGAAAGATAGATACCGACCAAATCACGCTCACGATTCAGACGATCAAGATCACTCCAGCGTTCTACCCCTTGAGGTATTTCAGGAGTTGCAACATCAATAACGTTTTCACCACCGAACAAAGAATTGACAGCAGCTGCCTTATCTGCCTGATAGCGGTTACCATAACGCATCAATGTTTCCAGAAATACCTCACCTTTAGAATTTACAGCAAAATATTGTTCCCGTTTCAGTTCAGGAAAACTATCAAACCCTCCGGCTAATGCCAGACATTCCATATTCTTTTTGTTGCAGGCATTCAGGTTGACACGTTGCACAAAGTCGAATATACCGAGAAAAGGACCATTCTTACGCCGTTCCTCCATTATGCTTTGTACAGCAGCTTCACCTACACCTTTGACAGCACCAAGTCCGAAACGAATATCACCGTCATGGTTTACGGTAAACTTCAGGTTACTTTCATTCACATCCGGTCCCAGCGTCTGAATACCCATTGCTTTACATTCGTCCATCAGTTTCGTGATATCAGTAATGTTCGACAAGCTTCGGCTCATTACAGCCGCCATATATTCAGATGGGTAGTTTGCTTTCAGATAAGCTGTCTGGTAAGCGACCCATGAGTAACAGGTAGCGTGTGACTTATTGAAAGCGTAAGACGCAAACTTTTCCCAGTCCGTCCAAATCTTTTCAAGTACTTTCGGGTCGTGTCCGTTCTTACGTCCTCC
>OIFZ01000206.1_pt1 | contig 19826 bp, 19 predicted proteins | sample 1582181 | NCBI WGS metagenome assembly OIFZ01 (sample SAMN02674607, study PRJEB24791) | human gut metagenome, SKBSTL069 | isolation source: stool | host: Homo sapiens | place: USA | reverse complement strand
GCCGGTCGAGGAAGCGGTGGTCGACCACCCGGCAGTATTGTCCGGTGCGCCCTGCATCGATCCGGATGGCTCTGCCAATCTGCTGTTCGTGCGCCGCCATGATGTTCACAAGGTTGCGGATGGTCTTTGCGGTGTGGTCGCCTTTGCCAATGTGAATGTGGACTCCGCATCCGCGGCTTGGGCTGCTCTTTGCGCCTGCCTTGCGGAGCAGTCGGATGATCTCCTGCAGGGGTTCGATGTCGTCGTAGGTAAGGATCGGGGTGACCAGTTCGCATTTTTCTGCGTCCGGTCCGTAGATGCTCACATCCCTCTGGAATTTCCATACCCTGCCCTGCTGGTCTTTGCAAGCCCAGCTGTAATATCCGTACTCGCTGGCCGCGTTCCATGCTCTGGTTCCGAAGTACTCAGCGACCTTTCTTGCCGCTTTTTCTCTGGTGATGTTGTTCATCTCGATCTCAACTCCGATGGTCTGGTTCTTCATGGCTTCAATCTGCTCTCTTGTTTTATCGTTCATGGTATGTTCTCCTTTGTTTTTTCCTTGTTTTCCCTTTCGGTATGTGCATATTACCGTCAGGTGCGGATAATAGCAAGGATATAAAAGAACATATATTCGACAAATATAAGGCAGAATGATCGTGTACATTTCTGCAGTTTATCCGCTTGATAATGTACATTTTCAGAGCTAATATCGGTACAATGGAAGAGGGTCTCGCATATTTTCTGACCCCATTGGGGCTTGGGAGCTTACGCTCCCGCCTCCAGCATCTGCGCCGTGTCCGCCCCACAGTCGGGCTGTGTCGGCTCGGTATCTGCTGATGCGACCGTTTCCCCAGTGAAAGAACTGCTCTCCTGTGCCGCCTGTTTCGCGGCTTTCAGGGCATCCCGCTTTGCCTTTTCCCTTGCAAGGAACTTCTGTGCTTCCTCATCCGTGCGGAAAGCCGCATGACCGGAAAGCTTCTCCATAAGGATCTTGCGTGTCTCTTTGAAATCCGGACCGTTCATTCCCAGCCGCAGGAGCCATGTGCGGAGCGCGTATTTCTCATTCTCATCGTTGACATCCTTTGCCTGGATGCGCTTCTGGCTGATAGCCTGCTGGTTCATCAGCACCGCCAGCTGTGCAAAAGCCGTCAGATGTTCGTGGTCCGGTGCAGTCGGGAAGCCGGTGAAGGTAACCTTCTCAGTGGTGATCTTCAAGCCTTCCAGTGCAGCACCATGTTCAGTCTCATAGTCGCTGACCGCGTTGATGAAGTTCATGATGGCAAAGGTGCAGCTATCGTCCTTCAGCTTCTCGACCAGCCCCTCTTCCACATGGAAGTGTCCGCCAGTCGCCTTACCGATGAGCTTGCCGCGGCTGTAAAGAAGGTTGACCAGGTTGCGGAGAGTCACACCATTGTGCTGACTGACCGGGAATGCAAGTTCCAAGTCCAGCGGCACTTCTTCCGGCTGGTCTTCTGCTTCTGGCTGCTCGTCGCTTTCCGGCTCCTCCGCATCCGGCTCATCCTCTGCCGTGTTATCCGGCTCCGCTGCTTCCTCGGATTCATCTTCCGCAGGCTCGTTTTCCTCTGCGGTATCTGCATCTTCAGACTCCTGCTCGTCCAGAACCTCCGTCTCTGCTTCGGTATCCTCGGTTACAGGCTCCTCCTCCAAATGATCGGTCGGCTCTGTGTCCTCCGGCTGGTCATCCGTGCTCTCAATGCTCTCGCCGCCGCGAATCAGACCCTCATTCAGCAGGGTCGTCAGCAGCTCGGCATCTGCATTCTCCGGCTCGACCAGAAGGTTGCCATCCCGGTCGATGGTGTAGCTCCCAATGTCGTAGGAGTACAGAGGTGCTTTGGTATAGTAAGGGTGGATGCCGGTCAGCTCCTCCATGCGTTTTGCGAGAGTCTTACGCTCGGCTACGTTCAGTTTAAATTTCAACATAATTCATCGCTCCTTCTCGTTCATTTGTTTTTGTGCGTCCCGATGTTCTTTTCGGTAGCACATATATCGCTCTAAACCGGATGAATAGCAAGGCCATTTCCCGATATTCTTCATGTTCAACCATTTACACAACACGGTTCAAAAGCTGTTGTGTAAATGGTCCTGATATGTATGCCCACCATATCACTGGGTAGCTGTCTACCTAGTAATATAGCGGGCCAGTTTATTCTTCCGGACCTGCGCACCAAGCGATGCCGGCCAGAACAAAAAATGCGTTAGCTAAACAAATACCGTTGCCCCAGATACGGTACTCTGCCGAATCCGTATACGGGTCAGCCAGCCATTTCCGGATCTGCTTCTCCGTTTTCGGCTTCTTGGCATGGGTCACGATCTTACGGTGCGTTTCAAACACATCCGCCCAAAACGCCAGCTCTTCTTCGGTCGGATCTTCCGTTCCAAGATCTCTGCACCACCAGTCCGGGAAGCCCTGCAGTCTGGCACACTCGGTCGGTGTCAGACGGCGGACAGTATAAGTCACAGGTGCTTGCTGTGCTTCCGGATTGTCGATGACCAGACGGTCATTGAAAGCGTCCTGCCCGTTGAAGCCGCTGGGATGCGCCCCGGTTGCCACTGTTCCCATGACACCCTCGTTCAGATGCGGCACCGGTGCGATGGTGGTCGGGTCTTTGTAATCCCGCGCCATCAGAGTCGGTGCGACTTCTTTTGCCACCTGCATATAGGAGCCGGTGGTCATGGCATACACATCCTCCGGTGCGCAGACTGCATGGCGGTCAGTGGCATCCAGTGTAAAGCAGACATCCTCATTGACCCCATCCCCCTGCGGACCGTTCTCATCCTTGCGGCCGATCATGTTGCCCTGCAGGACGAAGGTCTGCATCTGATCACTCCGAGTCGCCATCAAAGCGCCGGACTTGCCATGCAGGTCGATCAGCTCATTGCGCTGGTTCACATGGAAGGCAGTCACATCTTCCGGCTGTGCCACAAAGGTCTGCTGCTTCATCCCCGGCTCTGCTGCCAGTGCCGCTGACTTCTCTCCTAGATCCCGGACTTCATCCCTCTGATTCTGGGTAAAGGCGACCGGCTCTACCACACAGATGCCGCCCTGATTGCAGGTCGGGTCGCCACCACTGCGATCCAGCGTCCTGGAGGTCTCCGCTTCATAAAAACCGCTGTGTGGATTGTCGGACATCATGGAGTGGCTGGCTTTGGAGCAGACACCATAGCATTTCGGAACGAACAGTGTCTGGTCGTTGTTACAGCCGAGAGTGGCAGATTTTTCTTCCTGCCAGATGGCTCCCTTGCCGCCACCCTCGCAACCGGAACGGATCTTCAGCGTGACTGCCGGGGAGTTTTCAACTTCTTTCACCGGACTTTCCACTGAATTTTCAACAGCATCCATGACCATCGGGACATTACCGCCGCCCGTACCACACCGGCTTGTCAGTGTCTGCACCTTGCCATCCTCGGAAATCTTCACCCGGCTGTCAGCAGGATGATTCTCCAGTGCGATGGCGGCAGGCACCACACCAGCCCGGAGGGTCGGTGACCGTTCCTCTTCATATCCGATGCTTCTGGCGTTCGCTGAATGCTCAATACAGAAGCCGGCAGCTTCCAGAACACACGGCTGATGCCCATGCTCCTCTGCCCGGAGGGTTCCGGTCACATCCTGGGAAACATCCATCTGCTTACCGCCCTGGTCGTTCAGACAGATCCGTCCTCCTGCTCCGTTGCAGCCTGCCGTTCCAGCGCTGCTTTCAGCACCGGCGGCAGCTCTTTGCCACGCACGGAAGCCCTCCGCAGAATACCGAGACACGCCTTCGGACTCAAATAGTACCTTTGGGGCACTCTGGTCTGCAAAATCTGCGACAAGGTAGATACGTTTTCGTCTTTGGGGAACGCCCCACCATTGTGCATCAAGAACTCGATACGCGACGCTCCATCCGTCTCCCACGTAGTAGTCAGCGTCGGGCCATCCTTTCTTCTCAGGCGCAGGCACCGAGGCGGCCGGTTCTTTAACACCGATGACTGCTTCGAGGACTGCTTTGAAGTCCTGTCCTTTGTTTGAGGAGAAGGCCCCTGGCACATTCTCCCACACGATAAATCTTGGTTTTTCTCCATTGGTCTTACACCTCATTTCCTTCACGATTCGGATTGCTTCGTAAAACAGACTGGACCGTGAACCATCCAGACCGTCCCGCTTACCCGCGATGGACATATCCTGACAGGGACTGCCAAAAGTGATGATGTCTACAGGAGGCAAGTCCGCACCGTTGATGGCAGACACATCTCCGTAATGCTTCACCTGCGGCAGACGTTTGGTCGTGACCCGAATGGCAAAGGGCTCGATCTCGCTGCTCCACACCGGAGTGATCTGCCCGGTCAAAAGCCCGCCCAATGGAAAACCCCCGGAGCCATCAAAGAGGCTGCCGAGGGTCAGCTGCTTATTCTCCATCAACAACCTCCCTTTCCGGCTCGAAGGTTGCCACTTCCTCGAACTTCAGCTTCTGGCCGTCACGGACAACAAACACATCATCGTAGTGACCATCGCTGTGTTCGATATACCGCTTCACGATCACATCCACAAACTTCGGGTCCAGCTCGATGCCCCGGCACACACGGTCGGTCTCCTCACAGGCGATCAGGGTCGAGCCGCTGCCGAGGAACGGATCGAGGACGATGCCGTTGGTCATAGTGGAATTGCGGATTGGATAGCTCATCAGGCCGATGGGCTTCATGGTCGGATGGTCCTTGTTGGACTTCGGCCGGTCATACTCCCAGATGGTCGTCTGCTTCCGGTCGGAATACCACTGGTGCTTCCCCTTCTGCTTCCAGCCGTAGAGACACGGTTCGTGCTGCCACTGGTAAGGACTGCGGCCCAGCACCAGCGCATTCTTCTTCCAGATACAGCACCCGGACAGGTAAAACCCGGCATCCTTGAATGCCTTTCTAAAGTTCAGCCCTTCCGTATCTGCATGGAAGATGTAGATGGAACCATCGTCTGCCAGATGACCATGCATCTGCTGGAACGCTGCCAGAAGGAACTGGTAGAATTCCGAATCGCCCATGTTGTCATTCATGATCTTACCGGCCGTCTCTTCCACATCCACGTTATAAGGGGGATCGGAAAGGACCAGATTTGCCTTGGTTCCCTCCATCAGGGTGTCGTAGCATTCCGCTTTGGTGGAATCGCCGCACAGAACGATATGCTTTCCCAGATGCCAGAGGTCACCCTCTTTGGAGAAGCATGGCTGCTTCAACTCGGATTCCACATCGAAGTCATCTTCCTTGACCTCTTTGCTGTGGACTTTGTTGAACAGCGTCTCGATCTCCGGCGGCTCAAAGCCGGTCTTGCCAAGGTCGAAGTTGGAATCCTCGATGTCCTTCAAAAGATCAGCCAGCAGGGAATCATCCCATGCACCCGTAATCTTGTTGAGTGCGATGTTCAGGGCTTTCTCCCTGGTCTTGTCAATGTCCACCACCGCACAAGGCACTTCGTTGTAGCCCATCTCCATCGCTACAGTCAATCTCTGGTGGCCGCCGATGATCGTCATATCAGCATTGACCACCAAAGGATCTGCGAAACCGAACTCCGTGATGGAGTTCTTGATCTTCTCGTACTCTTTATCCCCCGGCTTCAGCTTTTTCCGGGGATTGTATGCAGCCGGCTTGAGTACGGACACCGGCAGCATCTTCAGTTCAGCAGTCGCTTTCATGTAGGCTCCTCCTAATTCAGATTCACATGCGCATGACCCCGGAGAACGACACGAAAAAGGAGCCGAACAAAAAGCCCGACTCCATCTCATCTCCATCTTCCTGCGGCTGTTCAGCCATCTCGCACCATTCCGGGTTTTCCCCGTTCACGGATGCCAGGACCTTATCTTCCGCATCGTCAATCGCATGTACACAGATACCCCCGGTGTTGAACATCGGAAACACACCGATAATCTTACTCATCCTCATCCACTCCCTTCATCCCGTATCGATAATCCCAGTAACAATTCAGACTGCAGAACTTCCGCTGCCGTTTTCCTTCATCTACGGCATGGAACTCCCTTCCACAGTTTTTACAGACCGCGATCCGAAAAGACTTATGCTGCCTGTAATATTCCTCCCGGCAATCAGTAGAACAGAACCGTCTCCGACCACTGTTCCCTCTCTGCACGAGAATGCGTCCACAAACCGGACAGTGCCGTTCCCCCGACCCATCCGGTGGCTGTAACTGGCAGTTCCCCGTTTCCGGCAGCCCCAGTTCCCGGCAGTAATCCCTGACCTGTTCCAAAGACAACCCGGTGTTTTCTGCGATCTCCACACATTCAAACCCGGTAAGCCGCTGGCTTCGGACTTCTTCTCTCTCCGGGCGGTACTCATAGCCCTCAAACACACAGTCCAGCCGGACACCGTTCTTTACCACATCACGTTCTATGTTCAGCGGTTCTTCCATTTGCATCGCCCTCCTTCCAGCGTCCTTTGTTTGCACAGGCACGGCTGCAATATTTCCGTTCCAGACCATACTGGTGCCGGTAGGAAAACTCCCCGCCGCACACCGGGCAGATCTTCGACCGCACGGTCTTCCAGTTCTCCGGCTTTGGATGGGTGTTGTTCCACCGTGACCGGCATTCCGGAGAGCAGAACTTCCGGGGTCTGCCTTTATGATTTGGTACGATTGCCGTACCGCACTGAGGGCAGAAAGAAAAAGCCATGTCCCTGATCATCTCAGCCGTGTAATCTTCCATCTGCCCTCACCTCACTCTCATTTTTCGCCGTTTCTTCGGCGGTTTCTTAGAAAAATCTCATAATTCATACGAAAAGCGGCGAAGTGGAAATCGGCACTGCCCCGCCAGGTTGGATCGTTGTTGCGGCGGCCGATTCCCGCCCGCCCCTGCTCCTCCCGGAACAAGCTAAAATGTGCGAAAGCTCCCTGTTTACGAGAGGTTTCACACACTTTGGTTCATTTCGGGGAAAAAGAATGGCACCGGAACCGAAGCTCCGATGCCTGTACATTTTCCTGTTTCATTTTGCGCCGTTATTCCTCTGACCCCCGGCCTATCAATTTTGCGGATTTTCACGCAAAAGGGGCCACCGGTCTCCGTGTGACTTCACCGTAGAGAAGTGACCCCGGCCCCGGCGGGGGTGTCAGTAGGTGTAGGTCGGGTTGATGTCCTCGGTCAGCGTCTTCTTATCGTGGCAGCTCTTGCACAGTGGTTGCCAGTTGTTCTGATCCCAGAAAAGTTTCTGGTCACCACGGTGTGGAACGATGTGATCCACGACCGTTGCCCGGACGTACTTGCCCTGCTTGACGCACTGCACACAGAGCGGATGTGCTTCGAGATACGACTTCCGGGCTTTCTGCCAACGTCTGTTGTATCCACGCTTCGCCGCCGGGCGGGTTACTTCCGGGTGGAGAGGCAGGTGCTTCTCACAGTAGAGCCGGCCGGCTTCCACCAGCTCCGGGCAGCCGGGGTGATGGCACGGTGTCTTTGGTCTGTACGGCATGGGTCAGTCCTCCCACGGAAGACCAGCCTTACCGAAGTGACCGTAAGCACTGACCTTGTTGTAGTCTACGTCCAGCAGGCCCAGCCGCTTGATGATACCCTGCGGGGTCAGGTCGTAGCTGTCATGGACGTAGGCTTCGATGAAGTCAAGGGACTGGTGCTCCGTACCGAAGCACTCCACCGACACACCGACTGGCTGTACCACGCCGATGGCGTAAGCCAGCTGGACTTCGCACTTGTCAGCGTAGCCCGCCTGCACGATGTCCTTGGCAATCTTCCTCGCCATGTATGCTGCGGAGCGATCCACCTTGGTCGGGTCTTTGCCGCTCAGAGCACCGCCACCCATGCGACCAATGCCGCCGTAGGTGTCGCACGCCAGCTTCCGGCCAGTCACACCACAGTCGGCGTAGCTGCCGCCCAGCACGAAACGGCCGGTCGGGTTGACCAGCTTCGTGAAGTCGCCGTCCAGACCATACTCACAGGCGGCCAGCACCATCATGGATTCGATGATGTGCCGGAAGTCGCCGACCTCCACATCCGGACTGTGCTGCACGGAACAGAGGAAGGTGGTGATGCGTCCGGTGTCGTAGTCGTAACTGACCTGTGCCTTGGCATCCGCACGGAACATCTTAGACGGATGATTCTTCAACAGCTGCAGGAACTTGGTAGCGACCATGTAGGGAATCGGCATCTGCTCTGCCGTCTCGTTGGTGGCGTAGCCATACATGATGCCCTGGTCACCGGCACCGCCCTTGTCTACACCCATTGCAATGTCCGGGGACTGCTTGTCCACCAGAATGCCGATGCGGAGAAGCTCGGTCAGGTTCCACCCCAGCTTTTCGGTGCCGATGCGATTGAACACATCGTGGACGATCTGCTGATAGTTTGGCCGGTAGTCGGTAGTGACCTCGCCGGCAATAAAGAGCTGGCTCTTTTTCAGCAGACACTCGATCGCCACACGGGCGTTCCTGTCATGCTGAAGAATGTCGGTCACAATGGCATCTGCGATCTGATCACAGATTTTATCGGGATGGCCGTTGCTGACCTGTTCACAGGTGATAATCTTACTCATGTTCTATCCTCTCTTTCTTGTATCACAAAACAGGCCGCCTTTGCCCATGCCCACAAATAGGCTCCCACAAAGATTGCCTGCTCTGTTTCAGGTGAAACTCAAAATTTGTATCTCACAAAATGGATCTCTCAAAAAATGGGCCGCCAAGATAAAAAGCAGACCTCGGATTCTCTTATTTGTTTTTCTTGTAGCAAGTAGCAGGTTGTAGATACTTTTTCATATAGAAGTCTATAAAAGAAAGTAATAATAAAAAGGGATATGAAAATCAGGCTACAAATTGCTACCTGCTACAGTTTTTCACTTCAAAGGAGCACATCCTTTGGTTTATAAGCATCCTGAACGGTTGAATCTTCTGCTCCTTCTTGAACATCACGGAATCGGCAGCCAAGAATCATCGTTGTTTGACCACCGCCGTCTTTTGGACGTTTTCTCGTTATTTTGAAATGCACACCGATGGCATTTTTGAAGTTTTTCTGGTTTTCGGACGAGTATCCGTTTTCCTCGCACCACTTGGCGTACAACTGGTACGCAGCAGATGTCCTGAGTTCCGAAGTCTCGTCTTTTTCAATCCACGCCTCTATGAACTGCCCAATTCGGTCAGAGTCATCCTTATAATCCTCTGTGGCTCTCTTAACTGCATCTGGAACTTCAAGCCCCTGCTTACAATATTTCTTGTACCCTTCCAAGCACCAGTTGAAAATACCTGACAGGTTCTCCGGCTTCGCAAACTGCCCCTTCAGCCCTTGGTCCTGTTCTCCCTCTTCAAAGTGACGGTTGAACGGTATGATTTTCAGTCGGCCGGATTGGAACAAGGTCATATCATTGACATTGGGCAGGTAGTTCGTATTGATAAAAATCTTGAACACTGGCACAAAATCAAAGCTGTTCTCATTTAGGAATCGGGCGTTGATGGTATCGTTGCCGGTCATTCTTTTTACGAGAGCTGCATTGAATGTGATCTTCTTCTCCGGCTCAGAGATATTTACAAATCTGGAACCGACCAGACGAGCCACTTCTTCCGAAGGTCCGCCTGTGTTCCCACCACGGAATTTAGCTGCCAGCATATCCGGATTTGATGTCTTTCCGTAGTCGCCCATGATCTTCAGGAATGTTTCCATTGCAGTACCTTTTCCATTTCGGGAAGTGGCACCGTAAAGGATAAACATACACTCCTGCGAGGTGTCTCCTGTCAGGGCGTATCCCAAAGAACGCTGAAGGAAGTCTGCCAGATCTGCATCTCCACACATGACTTCCTTGATAAACGAGTGCCAGCGTGGGCAGTCTGCATCCGGGTCATAGGTAATACCGGATTCCATTGTGAGATAATCCTCCGGCCGATGCTCCCTGAATTCCAGTGTCCGCATATCCAGCGTTCCATTTTTGCAGTTGAAGAAATACTTGTTCCTGTCGAACGCCTGCATGGAGATCGGATACACGGACATGGCATCTTTCAGCATCGTTTCCCGGTTCTTCCGCAGTTGCAGCTTTCGGACACGGTCGATGAACCGCTTCCTAGCATCCTCTTCGGTGATCGTCAGGGCAAACACATACAGCTTGTCAGCCAGCAGCTTTGCCAGTTCCGACACCTTGAGATTGCCTTTGTCCGGCCGCCAGACAGAGCCGTCATAGACATACCAGCCTTTACGCTCACTGTTGTACCGAGCAATCTGCTTGAAATAATCCGCAAACATATTGCCCATGCCAATCTCATTTCTGCCATACCGGGAATTTGTATGCGGAGCCATTTCTTCCAGCGTGACCGTGATCTTGGTGAGATCCGGCTGGAACTCGATATAATCATCCTCATCCAGCTTGGAAAACTCCTCATCCACAATATCCTGTGCGTTGACCGGCATATAGACGGCCGCACAGGTATTGATCGTATTGCGGATAGAGATTGCACCGTAGGTCGAACCAGCCTGTTTTCTGTCCCACTTATCACGCATCAGACCGGAAGTACGGAAGATACGGTCCATCTGCTCCTCATCACAGCCACACCAGAATGCCAGGATCGACAGCAATGCCATATCCGCATCCGACTGGCTGCCGTAGAGGTCTTCCCACTCACCGGCAAAGAGTTTTTTGAACTTTTCCGAGTTGCTGGCTTCATTGGCGTGTGCTACAACAGCATCATCATCCAGATACGAATGGTGCTGGAAATGGGTCTGCTGCACCTGCTTGTTTCGCTTCATCAGCGTATCCAGCAGTGTCGTCATTGCCGTTTCATCGTTCGGGATCTCACCTGTGCGGTAAACATCTCCCGTCACGGTGACGAAGCGGTTTGTCGCACCGGGCATATACACTTCCAGCCCTTTGCTACGGTTGTTGATGTAGTAGACCGTCTTGTCGTAGACGTAGTCTTCTGGTACATGGAAGAACCCACGCAGACCTTTGCCGGACGGTGACTTCTCCACATACGCTGTAGGGAAGATCGAAAGTACGGTGTTCGCTGTGTCATTCAGTGTTCCGTCCTCACGGATACAGTGGTCGATGTCGAAAGCTCCGATGCCACTGCCAACCGCAATGCCGATGCCGTCATAGCCGCCCATCGCGTAGGTAACAAGCGTGGTCTTGAAATCTGCAAAGGTGCGGAGGTCATTGATCCTGGCTCTGTCACCGTTCGCCGGGTTATACGGCATCTTGGTCTTCTGACCGTTTCGCTTTTCAAATTTCCAGACACAAAACCGGCAGGAGGTCTTCAGCTCCGCCGGGATGTTTTTGATATCCACCATAGCGGTCAGACCTCCTTCCTGCTGTGTACAGCGTTGCTGCCGTAATTGGCATTGCTGCCGCGCACAGCATTTCCGTCTGTATTCTGTTGGTTTTTCTTGGTACTGCGCATATCAAACTGCCGTGCCACGGCCTGTTCAATCTCCTGCTTTTTCTCAACAGAGATTACCCTGCAAAGGCGTCCAAACAGTGCCGACTGGTCAATCGTTGTGATCTGCTCGACCAGCAAAATGGAATCCTCCAGTCGTTCCGCTCTGAGCATCTCACAATGTGCTTCTGTCAGCACGATATGTGTTGGCAGATCGAGCTTTTTCATCTTGCTTGTAAGCGGAATAACTGTGAACGTCTGCGAATAACGATTCGCAATATCGTTTGTCAGGATCAGCACCGGACGGTTCCCACTCTGCACACAGGTGCCATAATGGTTACCAAGCTCTGCAAACCAGATCTCATACTGCTTCGGGATTCTGGTCGTCGGCCAGTTGTAAGCGGGGAAGCTGTCATAGGTTGTGTGGCTGCTTTCCTGCTGCTTTTCGGTGCTGTTGTTATGCGTGGCGGCGCTTTTATGCTTGGTGCAGCCGCGCTTGTTGATGTACTTGTTCACATGGATCTTCCTGCCACGCGGCAGAATCCGTGCGTTGCTTTTCTTTCTCCCCATTCTGGGTTTCACCTCTTCTCTCCTGATACAAAAACAGCCGTCCGGAATCCGAATCCGTGACGGCATAACATGTAAAAAGCGGATAAAAATACCGGGCAGCTTTCGCTCCCAGCCCTCTTATCCGCTCCCGGTTTTATCTTATTTTCCTAGTATAAAGTATAGCAAAAAGCCGATGTACACATAAGAAGCAGTTTTCCTAATTAACTGCTGTTTTTCCTGAAAAAGCCCTCTTTTTCCAAATTTACTACAAATTCTTTGAAGCCTTTTCCCTTGTAATAATCTGCCCTGCTTTTTCCAAAAGAACAGCCGTTGGAATCCTTCATCGACTTCAACGGAATACGCTCAAAATAGAACTGTCTGACTGCCGCCCTCGCATCAGAATCAGACACCCGGCTCAGAGCCAGTTCCATAATACGAAGCTGTGTGCTCTGCTTGTCGTATTCCCTTTTGCACTCCGTATACATCTCTTCCTTAATGCCGCGCTCCAAATCGGAGATGGCCGCTGCCTGTTCCTGTTTGATCTCAGCCAGCATTTTCTCCTTTTCCGCAATGTCTGCCTTGAGTTTTTCATAACCACCGCAGGCATCTTTTGCCATGGCTTCATGCCGTTTATCCGGCTGAAAATTCCACTTAATCGGTCTTCCCACATTCTCCCCTCCTGTGTCTGTGATGCAAGCGGATTACATACGCAATCCCCTGCAATGCAGTTTCTTTCTCTCGCTCCACCACCCGGCGGCTTAAAGTTCTCCCATCCATACCAGTGATCTCCGACTGCTTTCTGCCGTCCACAAAGAGCTGCTCCGCCACGATCCGTGTACACCCCCGAAGACTGCGCAGTCCAACCTCGAACAGCTCGATATCTTCACAGACCTTGTAATAGGGTTCCAGAAACTGCTCGGTGCGCTGGGTCTGCACTTCCCGGTTCATGGATGCCAGCACCTTGTCACAGTTCAGCACGGTGCGCTCCACCGGATTTGATGTACCGCTGGTCTGGACACGCTCGGATTCCTCATGTGCACCCTGCGACAGCTTGTAGATGATCTCGTCCTTCGTGTAAAACCAGGACCGAGAATCCTCGTACTGCTGCCGGAGCATATCCCGCCTGTGTACCAGCAGCCTGTAGGAATCAGCCAGTTCCTTTGCCTGTTCCATATAATCCATCTCGTCTGCCATACTGCACCTCCTGTTCTGGTCTGTTTATTTTTATCACGCAATATCACCTAATGCCCGGATGTTCTCCGGAGTCAGAGCAGCACCGGCTTCCGTGAGCAGCTTCACGAGCTTTTTTATCTCGCGCTCCGCCTTCCGGCGCAGGTTTTCTGCCCTCCTCTTTCTGCGCTCCACGGCTTCAACCTTCACTCTTGCCTGCACACCTGAAATGAGTGTGCCGACATCCAGATCCGTCAGCGTGTTGTACCAGTTGGAGTGAAAGAAACCTTCCAGCCTCTTTTTCTCAAACTGCGCATCCCGGTTGTTCGGATGGTCCTCCAGACGGAACAGTACAGTTTTATAATCCTTGACAGCCTGCAGGATGATCGCATTTGCCAGATTCTCGTAGCATTCCAGATTGTCCGCTGCCATTCCCATCAGTCGTTCACCCTGCCCTTTCCTGAATCATTTTCTTTTGTGTCGTACCACGGTGCCGGCACCTTCTGTCCATCCAATCCATACTTGAACATATAGATGGAATACCATGCTGCCTCGTACATGCAGTCGATCAGCTTGCGGTTCGGCTCCGGCATCAGAGCTGCGTTCCGCACAAACAGGTCTACAAAGTTCTCTTTTTCTTCCCTGTCTGTCACCAGATGGTGCTCCTTTGCATCGATCAGGATCTCAGCAAAGCGATAGCACTTTCTCTTGTTCTGCTGAATCCAATCGAAACGCCACGTAACTGCATCCAGAATCGTCTGTCTGGTATCCTCCGCCGTCAGCTTCGGTGCATCCGGGTGTTTACCTGCCGTCACTGCTTTCGCATAGCATTCCTCTGCCCGGTCTTCCGCACAGAAACGCTTGTGAAACTGAAGCTCGTAGGCTTTCGCCTGACACATGAGCAGTTCGATCTCATGCTCATAGGCTTCCTTCGCCAGCATATCCTGTGTGACTCGCAGGTCAGATGTCTTACGGGCAGGTGTTTCCCCGAAGATCGCACACAGCAGGCCGGTGCCACTGTACGGACGGAACATCGCATACGGTGTGAAAAATCCATCACTGTCGCGCTTCCGCTTGCCGGTCTGCACATGCGGTGCAGTCTTGTAGTGATATCGGTCGGTATCCAGAATGCCGTGAGAGTTCTTTCTCTCAGAGGCACGATCCTTTGCATTCAGAAACTTGTAATTGGTCGTATTCTTTTCCATAATTATCTCCTATTCCTCCAGCCGTGCTCTAACGGCAGATATCAGCTTTTCCTGTGTCATGTCTTTCTGCTCCAATGCCGCCATGACATCCTCGTCCACAGTATTCTTCGTAATGATGTGGTGAATGGTCACCACATGGGTCTGTCCCTGCCGCCAAAGACGAGCATTGGTCTGCTGATACAGTTCCAAAGACCAGGTCAGTCCGAACCAGATCAGGATGTGTCCGCCCTGCTGGATGTTCAGGCCATGTCCGGCCGATGCAGGGTGGATCAGCGCGACCGGGATGTTCCCGGCGTTCCAATCCTTGATGTCGGTACTGCTCTTGATATCCCGGACTTTGATTTTCAACTTCGACAGATGGTTGATGATACGCTCCCGGTCATGCTTGAACCAGTAAGCTACCAGCACCGGCTGTCCATTGGCCGCCTCGATCAGGTCTTCGAGGGCTTCCAGCTTGTGGTCGTGAATGACTCTCGCTTTGCCATTCTCGTCATAGACCGCGCCATTGCTCATCTGCAACAGCTTCCCTGTCAGGGATGCAGCATTGGCAGCGTCTATGTCACCGTCTTTCAGCGGGATCAAAAGATCCTGCCGGAGCATATCGTAGAGTTCCCTTTCCTGCGTATTCATCTCGACTTCGCACCTTGTAGGTACACAATCCGGCATATTGAGATAATCCAGAGCCTTCATGGAAATCGTGATGTCCGAGATCCGCTGGTAGATCATCTCCTCTGCTCCCTGTCTGGGTACATACTGGAACACGATACCTGTTGCCGGGTTCATCGACCCAGCCTTAAAGTAGGCTTCCCGGTAGCGGCCGATAAACTTTCCAAGGCGCTCCCCTCCATCCAGAATCCCAATCTCTGCCCACAAATCCATAAGGCCGTTGGAAGAAGGTGTGCCGGTCAGACCGACCCACCGCTTCACAAACGGACGGACTTTTCGCAGGAACTTAAAACGCTGGGACTGATAGTTCTTGAACGATGACAGCTCATCGATCACAACCATGCCAAAATCCCAGCGCATTCCATTTTTCTCGTAATACTCCACCAGCCACTTGATGTTCTCCCGATTGACGATGTAGATCATCGCCGGGTGGTGGACTGCTGCGATCCGGATCTTGACATCTCCAACGATGACGGAAATGTCCAGCCCTTTTAAGTGATCCCACTTTTCGATCTCTGCCGGCCATGTGTCACGGGCGACACGCAGCGGTGCAATGATGAGGACTTTGTTGATCTCAAAGGTCTCCAGCATGAGGTCTTTGATAGCGGAAAGTGTAATAACGGTCTTTCCTTAACCCAAGCCCATATCCAAGAAAAGCGCTGCAATCGGGTGCGTTTTAATATACTCGGTGCAGTAACTCTGGTAATCGTGTGGAATGAACTTCATAGCGGCATCACCTCCTCCCCGGCATCCTGTGCCTGTGTTTCCGGCTCCTTGCTTTGTGTATCTCCCTGCGGCAGCGTAACTTCCGGCATCTCCGGGATCTTTGCTCCGATCCCCTGTGGGATAGGTTCACCCGGCGTCCAGTGCAGGAGTGCGTCCACCGCAGGCTGGATCTGCTCCAAACGGTCAACACAGAACACCGGGAAGCCCAATGCTTCGAGCTGCCGTCTGCGCTTCCGCTGAAGGATGCGCATCTGCTTGCCTGGGGCTTTCAGTTCCACAAACGCACACTTGCCGCCGAGCAGCAGAACCAGACGATCCGGCACACCGTTCATGCTCTGACTGGTAAATTTAAGGGCCTGTCCTCCGACGGCCCTCACCGCAGCTACAAACTGCTTTTCAACTTCATTTTCCCTCATCCGGCTTCGCCTCCTCCGCCATCCAAACACCGATCCGCGGGCGTTTTCTTTTCTTGTGTTTTTTCTTGCGCTCTTCCCGGATCACATTACCGATGGCTTCATTGGCAGTCGGGTCCGGGTGGCTGTAGCTGACTTTCCTGTTCGGAGGGTTCTCCTCTTTGTGTTCTGTAACCCAGTGAATGACATCTTCCATACCGTCACCTCACTGATTGATCTGCTTCCACTGCTGCGGCTCCATCGTGGCAACCTGCCAGCCGATGCCTTCCAGTGTGGTGGCACGGTCGTAAGAAACAACGTCCTGCGATGCGCGGGTCACCGCATTGGAAAGACCGTACAACGACAGGTCACCGCCTTCGATGAGGTACTTGAGGATGCCTTCCTGCTCCTCGGCATTGATGCCATAGCTCTGCGCGGTCAGCTGCACCACATCCTGCACCTTGCCGGTGATCGGTACTGCCATAGATTCCTGCAGGCGGCCGACCACCTGAGAGAATCTGCTCTCATCAATAGCAGCCATCGTGGTATCGCGGAGTTTCAGCAGGAATGCCTTGTCTTCCGCTTCCATCGTTTCATCCGAATACAGCGCAAAGCTGTCCTCCACTGCCTTTGCCTGCCGGCCCACATGATGGCGGCGTTCGCCCATGTCATTGACCACCATGCCGTTGGTGCAAACAAGACGATATACCAGAGGCTGAATGGACACAGCACCCAGACCAACCTCGGAGTTGGAGATCATCACACCAGCCTGGACGATATCGCCCTTGCGGACTTCCATCTCCAGACGGTGATTGACCACCTTGAGGTACAGACGGTTTTCCGTCACCTCGCAGGACATCACCTCGTACTGATCGTTTCCGGCGAACAGAGGCAGGACAGATGTGGCGATTTCCATGTTGTCAATTCGGTGGTACCGTTCCGACAGCAGCGCACGGGCCACCTGTCCGGCACCGTAATCCATTGAACGGACCATGTAAGAACTGGGCTTGTCCGCAAACCAGCTGTTCACGTTCTCAGCCAGAAGCTCCGGTTTCTGTGCCTGCATGAGATCATAGTATTTGGCCGGGATACCCAGTGCCGAAGCCACCTGACGATGGAACAGCGAGGTCGTACCGAACACCTCCTGCTGGCTGGTGGTAAGATGGTTGATCTCAAAGGTGTGTCCATCTTCCCGGAGACGCATTCCCTGCGCCGGACTGATGAAGTCCTGCTTCGCCTTGTTCTGGCGGTTCAGCTCGACCAGGACTTTCTGCAAATTTCTGCCTGTTTTCATAGCAATTTTCCTCTCTATCTCTGTGGCGCATATTTATACGCCTGTTTATGCGTCTGTGTCTTTATGACAACGACGCCGCGTTATTCTAAGTTCCGTGTGCTTACAATTCCCGGTTGATCATCTGCTGGATGATACGAACTGCTCCCTGCATCCGCCTGCGGTTCAGTCGGGTGTCCTGCAGGAGTGTATCCAGCGCATCCACCTCGTCCCGGATGTTACAGAGAACCGACCGCTGATGGTCAGCAAGGCGTTCATTCTCCTGTTCCATGCGGTCATACTCTTTTTCGTAATCATCGATATCCTGTACATTGATATCGATGTACTCCTCGATCTCCCGGCGAAGTTCCTCTCCGGCATAGTCCTCGACTGCATCCAGCAGGTCGCGGATGCCAAAGGGTGTCAGGAGTTTTCCGTCCTTCATTTTCAATACATGCGGCATCTTGTTCACCCCTTAGTCTTTGAAATAGTAGTCACCCTTGTAACCAGCTGCAGCCAACGGCAAGCCCTTACACCATGCCGGGTTGACGGACATCAATTTGCAGACCTCGTCCACCGTGTACTTGTCTTTGTGAGCCTCGATGATGACTTCATCGTGGACATGGGCCACAATGTTCAACCCCTCTGCTGAGATGCGGTCCATTGCCTCTGCCAGAATGTCACGAGCAATCGCCTGTGTCGCGTTCTCGACCAGCCGACCGGAGTAGGTTTCCTGTCTGCTCCACTTATGGTTCTGCCCCACGCCCTCATAGGTCAGGCTCATACGGCCGAAGCGGTTCGGCTGCTGTCTCGGCTTCAGATATGCCAGCCGTCTGCCTGACGGAAGCACCATCCAGAGGGTTCCGGAATAGAACTCAAAAGCGATCTTTCCGACCTCCTGACGCTCCCCAGTCTTATAGGCAGTCATTGCAGCCTTTTCGGTGTCCCACCAATACTGCACGATCTTCGGATTGGCTTCCCGCCAGGAATCAATGATCTCCGGCAGTTCTTCCTCATGCAGTCCCATCTGCAAAGCACCCATGCTGATAAGTGCACCGGAGGAGCCGCCGTAGCCACAAGCCAGCGTTGCGATCTTCCCCTTCTGACGCAGGTCACCATTGATGCCGTGCTTGACGACCGGCACATGGAACATCTGGGAAGCTGTCGCGCAATAGAGGTCTTCGCCGTTCTGGAATGCATCCAGCACCCACTGTTCCTCTGCCTCCCACGCCAGTACACGGGCTTCAATGGCAGAAAAGTCAGCAACGATGAACTCGCAGCCCTCTTTCGGAATCAACATCGTGCGGATCAGCTGGGAGAGAACGTCTGGTGTATTGCCGTAGATACTCTCGACCATATCGAAGCACCCCAGCTTCACAAGCGTTCTCGCTTCATCCAGCGTGGAAATGTGGTTCTGTGGGAGGTTCTGTAACTGGATATTCCGGCCGGAATATCGTCCGGTACGACTGGCTCCATAGAACTGGAACAGTCCCCTTGCTCTGCCGTCCGAGCAGACACAGCGTTCCGCTGCCTGGTATTTCTTCACAGAGCTTTTCGCCATCTGGAGTCGGAGCTTCAGCATATCCAGTGCTTCCGCATCCACACCGTTTTTATCCAGCTCGGTAATCATCTGGGCGACATCTTTTTTGCCCAGCGTGTCCATCGGGATGCCGCGCTCCTCCAGCCATGTCTTCAGCTGGGATACGGAATTCGGATTTTCCAGCCCGGTCAGCTTGTAGGCTTTTTTGCTCATGGCATCGGAGAGCATCAGGTCACAGGTGATTGCTTCCTGTACCAGCTCCGTATCGATCCGCACGCCACGGTCATTGATGCGCTCATTGGTGCGGTAGTGCTGCCATTCCAGTTCCGGCATCGGAAACTTCTTCAGCCGTTTGTAGATGTCCACCTCGGTGTTGACATCCTGAATGCAGTAATACTTAAACTTCGCCCAGTCCGCCGGGTAATGCTCCGGGAGATTCCGGGTGCGCATCCCATTTGACTTGGTCGGCTTGCACGGTACAGAAAACAGCTTGATGAGCCTCTCACCTTCTTTGTCTTTCTGCTGGCTGGTCTTCAGTACCGTACCGACATCCTTCAGTGCCAGCGGCAAAGTCAGCGATGCCGCCATTACCATCGTGCAGATCCAGCTATCCGGCGAAAGAAAATCTCCCGGTTTCAGATACTGTCCGGGACAGTACCGGTTCAGATGAACAGAGAAACAGACACGTTCAAAGGCAGCATTGTGTGCGATCAGCCGCACACTTCCGGACTGAAATGCCTCCAGCAGTTCCATTGGAATGGTTTCTCCTGATGCAAGGTCAGCGCACTTGGTTTCACCAAAGCCGGCTCCCTCATCGGTTGCCCAGGCAATCAGCAGGATCTCAAAGCTAGGGTCCGTAGCATAGCGGTACAGACCACATTTTCCGATGTCCACCTCGCTGTAAGTCTCAATATCGACCAATATTTCTTTCAAAAATCTCACCCCTTCGTTTGAATCAATCCGTCATGTGAATCAAACGAAGGGG
>OIFZ01000080.1_pt1 | contig 44886 bp, 42 predicted proteins | sample 1582181 | NCBI WGS metagenome assembly OIFZ01 (sample SAMN02674607, study PRJEB24791) | human gut metagenome, SKBSTL069 | isolation source: stool | host: Homo sapiens | place: USA | reverse complement strand
GGAGCAAAGCGACGCTGTAAAAGTGAGTGAGACGCTTTGCCTTGGCTAAAGTGTCGGCGAAGCTGACGAAAGGAGCAAGTGTGAACAGAAATGGAAATAAGTGTGAGCGAAACGCAAAAACAGGGAAATGATGGATATAGAATGAAAGAAAATAAAAGAAAAATAAATTGAAAATTTCTTTTATAACACAAAGTCATGAATTACCGGGCATCTATGCGAAATTAATATAATAGGGGGGGGTAAAAACGGGCATAATTCAGATAGACATCCTCGTTCATTTTCTAAAGAAAATTTACAATAAAGGAGTGAAAGCGATGAAAAAGAAGACACAGGCACTCTCACTTGTTTTGGCCGGACTATGTATTTTCGGCGCCGCGGCAGAAGCGCAAGCAGGATTCAGCTTGGGAAAAGTCTTGGATCAGGTAGGCGTTATGGGCAGTAAGAAAAAAGAAAAGCCCGCAGCCGCTCCGGAAAGAAAGCAAGAGCAAAAAGGGGAAAATATTCCTGAAGGGTATACGGAAAAAGGAATGGTGTATCGTGGCGGTTTCTGGTATGACCGTTCGACAGGAGCGCTGCTCAGCAGTGACCAAGTGGCGCTTCGCAGACAAAAAGGAACGATGAATACCAAAGCCCAATGCGATTTACCGAAAGCAACGATTATTGTTTCCGAAGGCGATTTGAAAGTGCGCATTGAAAACGGCATTATCATCGTATCGGGAAAGAAAGTACAGACCTGGGGCATGTCCGATGAAAACGGTGTGATTAATGTGGGGATCCCGGCGGAGGTAAAAGCGGGTGTAGTCTGGCTGCGGAATGCTGACCACTATTTCACTTTTACCAAGACCGAAGAGGGCGGACCGGTGACATTGGTACGTCATGAAGGAAGTGCAAAAGGTTGGAATTCGGAAGAAATATAACAGGAATTTATAAAAAATGAACGGGGAAGCAAAACTAAAGGAGGAAAACAAATGAAAAAAAGTGTAATGGCTTTGATCGCGGCAGGACTTTTAGTAATGCCGCTTACGGGACAGGCAGGATTTAATCTCGGGAAAGTGCTTGATAAGGTAGGCGTGACCGCTCCGTCAGCACCGGCGGAAGAAAATCGCGGAACCGCACAGGGACCGGCGGCAGACCCCATTACCCAATCATCGGAAGAAGGAATCGGCGGATGGGTGCATTATAGCGGCGGCTCAAACAGCATTGAAGGAGCGGATGTGTACCTGGTGGAAGGGCTCATGGTATCCAGTGATTATGAAGAACGCACGCCTAATGTCAATATCAATAAAAGAGGCGTTTACCTGGGAAAAACCGATGCAAACGGAGAATTTAAATTCGAAACCCCGGCGGATATTGAAATCTACGTCAGAGGAAATGGTCGTTTTGTAACGATTATTGTTTTTAAAGAAGGCATCGGCTTTGTTTACAAAGACGTTAAACTCAGCAACTTAGGCTACCATGAATTCTGGCTTTCGGAAAATGGAGAACGGGGTCAGCACTGCACAAACTTCAATTTCCTTAAATAACCAATGAATGTTTAGAAAACGAAACAAAAGAAAAGGCACAGGACGGGAAATTATTTTGCCCGTGCCTTTTTTGTGTACATGAATTTCTATCGCTCCGCAAACCCGGCGCTTCTTCCATCAAGTGAGATTGTTATACCAAAGAAAAAGAAATTATAGTTTTTATCTGAAAATAAAAATAGGAAAATGAATCGTATAAAAAAGCTGTCCCACGTGTTTTGTCGCAAAAGGAAAGAATAAGAAACGTAAGCCGTCCCCGGACACGGGGAAGGTGTCAACCGACAGGTTGACGAAAGGGGCAAGTGTGAGTAAACATGAAAGAACGAAAATAAGTGTGAGTAGATATGTCAGAATGGGTTTTATAGAGCAATATTAAATACCTGCCTGTCATTCTTGAACGGTCGTAAAAAGCGGTCGGGAATAGCGTTATAAAAAAGTATGAGGAGAGTGAAGAATCTGGCAAAGGTTGCAAGATTTAACGGTTCTGACCTGTGTGCGCAAGCATGCCCCTTTCGCCTCGCAGGCTTGGCATTTCCCAGCCAAAGGCAAAGCGTCTCATTGCATTTTCGCGTCGCTACGCTCCTAAAAATACAATTCGCTTGCCATCGCTCCTAATTACCACCGCTCAAGAATGACGGCAAGAGTGCTTTTGTTTCTCTATGATGTGCTGATCTGTGTACGCACGCTTGATCCTATCGCCTCGCAGGTTCGGCATCTCTCTATGCTTTTGGGGGAAGCCGACACTGCGGAAGAAAGAAATTATAGTTTTTAATAAACAGTATTCAATGACTTGCCTTGTCTTTCTTGAGGATAGAAAAGCCGGAAATGAAATAGAAATAATAAAAGGGTGTCGTCTTATGGCGGCGCTTTTCGGTGTGCAAAATTCATTTTGAAAATATGAAATTTACGAGTTTCCTGCTTGTGATTTTTTGTTTTTGCGGCGCTTATTGTATTGGTTAGACGTTCCATTTTTGTAACGTTTGTGAATTTTTAATAGAAAACTAATGTGTATTTTCATGAAACAAGGGGATATATGTTTTAGAATAAAAGAACAGGATATGGATTTCCTATTGTTTTTGGAGTGAAAGGAAAAGAAATGAGCGGATTTTTCGGGGCAACTCTTAAGTCTGATTGTGTGTTTGATGTATTTTTCGGTACGGATTACCATTCCCATTTAGGAACGAGAAGAGGGGGGATGGTATTTTTAGGGAAAGAGGGGTTCAACCGTTCCATTCATGATATAGAAAATTCTCCGTTCCGGACAAAATTTGACGGGGATATTCATCATATGCAGGGAAATATGGGAATCGGTTGTATTTCCGACTATGAAGCGCAGCCGCTGATTGTTCGTTCTCATCACGGTACATATGCATTGGCAACAGTTTCGAAAATCAATAATATGGAAGAATTGGCGGACGAAATCATAAAAAAGGGCGGCACTCATTTTCTGGAGATGAGCGGCGGGCGTATCAATGCCACGGAACTTGTCGGAACATTAATTAACCAGAAAGATAATTTGATAGAGGGGATTCATTATGCCCAAGAGCGGATAGACGGCACTTTGGGATTGATGCTTCTCACGGCGGACGGACTTTATTGCGCGAGAGACAAGTTAGGGCGGATTCCGCTTGTTTTGGGAAAAAAGGAAGATGGTTATTGTGCCACTTTTGAATCATCGGCGTATCTGAATCTGGAGTATGAAGATTATAGGGAGTTGGGCCCCGGTGAAATTGTCATCATGACGCCCGATCATGTGAAGACTCTGATGGCGCCGGGGAAAGAAATGAAAATCTGTACGTTCCTGTGGATTTATTACGGATATCCGTCGGCGCGTTATGAAGGGGTTTCCGTAGAAGAAATGAGGTATCGCTGCGGAACGGCGATGGCGAAACGGGACGGTTTCCGTGCAGGTGATGTGGATATCGTGGCGGGGGTGCCTGATTCCGGGATTGCGCATGCCATGGGATATGCAAATGAATCAGGCGTTCCTTTTTCCCGTCCGCTGGTGAAGTATACACCGACATGGGCCAGGTCGTTTATGCCGACGATCCAATCGAAGAGAAATTTAATTGCGAAAATGAAATTGATCCCTATCCATGAATTGATTAAAGGGAAGCGGATGGTTCTTGTGGATGATTCCATTGTGAGAGGAACACAGCTGAGGGAAACGGCGGAATTTCTTTTTGAAAGTGGCGCTGAAGAAGTCCATGCCCGTGCGGCTTGTCCGCCTATTTTATTCGGCTGTAAATATTTGAATTTTTCCCGTTCCAATTCGGAAATGGAACTGATTGCCAGACAGGTTATTGCCGAGGAAGAAGGAGAAGAGGTGGATCGTATCATTTTAGACGACTACGCGAATCCCGATTCGGACAGATATCACAAGATGGTAAAGAAGATTTGCGAAAAAATGGGATTCACCAGTTTGAATTTCAACCGTTTGGACGATATGCTGGCGGCAACGGGACTGGATTCGGACCGGATGTGTACGTATTGCTGGAACGGAAAAGAGTAATGGATACCGGACGGAGACGTAAAGTGTTCATGTAGAGAGGTCGGCGTTTGTGCAAAAGAGTCCCCGGATATTTTGGCGGATTTTTTACAGAAAATTTAGTGATAGGAGAAATAAATGATAGAATTTAAATATGATACCCAATTACTGATCGAGGGGGATGGTTTAGATAAGAAAACAGTCAGTGCGCATTTCAATGAAAAGTTGAAAGGAGATTGCCTGATTGTGGCGCAGACGGGAAATTTGATGAAAATCCATTTTCATACCAACGAGCCGTGGTTTGTTTTGGAATACTGTGCGACTTTAGGTGAAATTTTTGATATCGTTGTGGAAGATATGGACAGACAAAGCCGCGGTCTGCACGGCTGATTCCCTGTATTCCATTTTTTGCCTTGCCTCTTAAGGGGCAGGGCATTTTTTGTGGAAAGAGCGGAAAAGGGGAAGCCGTTTTACGAAAGAAAATAAGCGGCGGAAGTTTGCATTATTTTCTGATAAATACTGATTTTTCCGGCATATTTTGATATACTATAGAAGTATAGAATGATTTGTGCGTCATAAGAAAGCATGAATTTTCTGTGGATATTTCAGTAAGAGGAGTTGCAGCCCATGCATGAACGATTGAAAATCGCTTATTCTTCCCATGCTTTACATATGTTCGGAGCTATCGGCAAAAGGGATATTGTGGATGTTTTCAGCACGGATTTTACCGATGTTTCCGCTGTGGTGATTACCGACAAGGATACAAAGGCTTTGGAAAATCCGAGGATTCATGCGTTTGAAATCCCCGTTTTTTTAATTCTTACGGAATCGGCCCGTGACAGAGCCGAATTGATCGGGCAGGCTTACAGCATTATTGACCCGGAAGACGGGGATAAACATTTATATGCCAGACAGATTGAGGGGGCCGCATTGCGCTATGAAAAAGAGTTGCTTCCCCCGTTTTTTAATCATCTTGTCGATTATGTGGAAAAAGGAAATGCCCAGTTCGATTGTCCGGGCCATCAGGGAGGCGCTTATTTCCGTAAGCATCCGGCGGGACGTGTTTTTTACAATTTCTATGGGGAAAATACATTTCGTGCTGATTTGTGCAATGCCGACGTGGAACTGGGGGATTTATTAATTCATGAGGGCCCCGCACTGGAAGCCCAAAAGCATGCGGCCCGTGTATTTCATGCGGATAAAACTTATTTTGTGTTGACCGGGACGTCCGGCGCGAATAAAGTGGTATTGAACGCGCTGTTGGCGCCGGGTGATATTGTTCTCTATGAAAGAAATAATCACAAGTCGGTCAGTTACGGATCTTTGATTCAGGCGGGAGCGACGCCGGTGTATCTGGAAACGGCAAGAAATCCGTTCGGCTCCATTGGCGGTATTCTTGAACATTGTTTTAATGAAGAGTATATCCGTATGCTTGTAGCGGAACGGGATAAAAAGAAAGCACAGGAAGAAAGACCGGTGCGTTTGGCGGTTATACAGCTGGGAAATTATGACGGCTGCATTTATAATGCCCGGCAAATTGTAGATAAGATCGGTCATCTTTGCGATTATATTTATTTTGACTCCGCCTGGGTAGGCTATGAACAGTTTATTCCCATGCTTCGGGATTGCAGTCCGCTTCTTCTGGAACTCGGACCGGAAGACCCGGGAATTATTGTTTCTCAGTCGGTGCATAAACATCAGGCGGGATTTTCCATGTCTTCCCAAATTCATAAAAAAGATTCCCATATTAAAGGACAGGACCGGTATGTAACCCATAAGCGGCTGAATAATTCATTTATGCTCAGTGCATCGACATCGCCTTTTTACCAGATTTTCGCGTCACTGGATATGAATGCCCGCATGCAGGAAGGCGAAGGCGGGACACTTCTTTGGAAAGAATGTATGGAGCTTGCGGTCAATACGAGAAAAGCGGTTATCCGGAGCTGCAAATATTTGAAACCTATGATTCCGCCGGTTGTACACGGTAAGAAGTGGGAAGAATGGGATACCAGCGAAATTGTCCGGGATATTGCTTATTTTACGCTTGAACCGGGAGGGAAATGGCATTCCTTCCAAGGGTATGGAAAAGGGCAGTATTATATTGACCCGATGAAACTGATGTTTACCACACCGGGAATTGATGTGGAAACGGGACGATATGAGAAGTTCGGCATTCCGGGCATTGTGGTTGCCCAATATCTGAGGGAAAACGGAGTCATTCCGGAAAAATGCGATTTGAATGATATTTTATTTATCCTGACACCGGCGGAATCGAAAACGAAAATGGATAATTTGATTTCCAAACTGGTTCATTTCGAGAATCACATAGACAAAGATACGCCTTTGGTTAAAGTTTTGCCCGCTTTATACCATAAGTACCAGAACCGCTATAACGGCTATACAATTCGCCGTCTTTGCCAGGAGATTCATGATTTCTATAAAGCGAGAAAAGTCAATGTTTTGCAAAAGCACTTGTTCTTGAAAAATTATTTTCCTGAATACAGCATGAGCCCGCAGGAAGCCAATCATGAATTGGTGCGCGGACACGGTGAACTTGTTGACTTGGAAGAAGCGGAAGGACGTGTGGCACTGGAGGGCGCCGTACCTTATCCGCCGGGCGTTATTTGTATACAGCCGGGAGAAAGATGGTCGCAGACGGCGTTACAGTATTTTGAGGCATTTTGCAGTGTGTATAACAAATTCCCCGGGTTCGAGCCGGAACTGCAAGGCGTTTATATGGAAAAAGCCGTTGACGGCACTTATCATGTATATGCCCAGGTATGGAAGAAAGAATATGACAAAACGGTTTGATCAGAGAATGCTTTTTTAAAGAATTTGAACAAAAAGAAAGCCCGCAGATATAGCCTGCGGGCTTTTGAAATATATTTAAATAATTGGAAGATGCATTTAAGCGGCGTTTTTGTTGTCTTCTTTCGCCTTGGACAGGTCGAATTTGTCAGAAGCAAATCCGTAGAGTGTCCAACCGAAGAAGGTAACGATAGCGCCATAGGTCATTGCCTCAAATCCGGAAGCATAGCAAGCGTATAAGCTGTAAATGGAGGCAACTAAAGCAATGAAAGTTGTTGTTTTCAATTCAGAACCCAAATGGCTGGCCGCTTTCATGATAACAATGATGGAAGCCATGCATAAGAGGTAAGGAATGATGTTGGTAATGGTAGCCAAGTTGACTAATGTTTCAAACTGTTCATTTAAAGACGGGCTGATGGTCATAAGACCGAAAAGGGATTGGATGCAGGTGATAGCAACCATACCGGCGATAGGAGCTCCTTTGGAAGTGATCTTCTGAAGGAAAGCCGGGAAATATCCTTCATCGGCGCCGGCTTTAAATACGTTGGCAATGGTAAACTGCCAGCCGAGAAGAGAACCGAAGCAGGAAATAACCATGAGTCCCATAACGATATGACCGGCTGTGCCGCCGAACATATGAGCAAATACCATACCGAACGGTGCGGTGGATGTAAGAAGGTCGGCAGCGGGAACGATACCGAAAATAATGTTTGTTGAAACAATATAGCATGCAGCCGCTAAAAGTGTGCCGCCAAGAACGGCTTTCGGCACATTGACTTCAGGATTGTCAACGGCATCTGCATTGGCGCAGGCGGATTCCATACCGAGGAAAGCCCACAATGTCATTGTAATGGAGTTGGTAGCGGCTTCGCCGAAAGGCATGTCATTGATGTTCCAGTTGGCCATATACATATCCGGCGAGAAGAAGAACCAGCCGACGACGGCAAGACCGATACAAGGAATGATGACGCCCCATACGGTAATGGAAGAAACGCCGCCGGTGTATTTCGGGCCGCCGAAGTTGAGAACGGTAGCCAACCAGAGAACGCCGATGGTGGCAACGGCAGTCATGACCGGATCCAAGGTTGTACCGAGGAATCCGCATCCGTAACCTACAGCGGAAATAGCAATAGCAGTATTGGCAAAAATCAGGGATACGCCATAGGTATAGTTGGCCATGAAGTTACCGGCTTTGCCGAAAGAATATTCAGAGTAGCCACCCATGCCGCCGCCTTTTTTGCTGTACATGCCGCATTTGGCAAATACATAGGCAAGACACATGGAGCCTACAGCGGTAACAAGCCAGGAAACGATGGACAGAGCACCGACCTGGGCAAGTTTGGTGGGGAGCATAATAATGCCGGAACCCATCATGTTGACAGCTGTCAGGATGGTCAGCTGCATAACGCTCATTTTGTTACTTTGACTCATAATAATTGCTCCTTCAGATTTAGGAAATGGTTAGAGGGGATAGACCGAGCCGAGAGGAAGTGTCGCCTCTCAGCATGTCTATTCTATGAACTAAAATTATTTTACGGTATTTTCAAATTCTTTTTTCAAAACGTATCCGTAAGCGTGTTTCTTGCCGTCATCACCGGTCTGTACATAAACACCTTGGATTTCCGGAGCGAATCCCGGCAGCTGGTTAATGCCTTCCACCAAATCAAGGAAATATTCCACGCAGGATTTGGACCATTTTTCACCGGGGTGTACGCACAGAACTCCGGGCGGATAAGGAAGAGCGCCTTCCAGGGCTACACGGCCTTCTGCTTCTTCCAGATCGACGAGTTCACCATGACCGCGCATAAATTCATACTGTGCGAGCTGCGGATTCATTACATATTCAGGCAGATAGTCTTCCAGGAATAAGTGTTTCTGCAAAGTGAATACTTTTCTGTCTTTGTAGAAATCATGCATTTCCTGGCAAAGCTGGCGAATGGTATAGCCTCTGTATTTTTCTTCGTTTGCACGGTAAACGGACGGGAGTACTTCAGCCATCGGTGCGTCTTCGTCAATCAATTTTTCAAAGCGAATCAGCTTGGCAACAAGGTCGTCCATCTTCGTTTTGTTTTCTGCCGGTGTCATGAGGAAAAGAATGTCGTTCAGATCGCATTTTTCCGGAATGATTCCGTTTTCACGGAGATAATTGGCGAGAATGTTGCCGGGAATGCCGAATTCTTCGTAATCATTGTTTTCAATATCAATACCGCAGGTGACGAACTGTAATTTCATGGGATCGATGAAATACTGACCTTTGCCGTAGCCTTCAAATCCGTGCCATTTAGCGCCCGGTTCAAATGCCCAATAATTGATGTCATTCGCCATTTTTTCGGTATCGCCTTCTTCCCATTTCTTTCCATAAACTGTCGGAGGAACGAGAGGACGGATATAGTGGCAGTGACGGAGAACCTGCTTACGGGTTTCAATTACGGTCTTTACCGCATCTACCCAGAGTTTTTTGCCTGCTTCTCCTGCGTGCATCTTGGCATTGATATCCAATGCGGCAAAGAGCTGGTACAGCGGGGAGGTGGAAGCGTGCATCATGAATGCGTTGTTGACTCTCTTGTGAGGAACATAACGATCCTGTCCTTTAATATGGGAGTCCTTCTTGTGAATCTGGGAAGTCATGGAGAAGCCGGCCTGCTGTTTATGAACGGACTGGGAAACAAAGATGCCGGGGTCTTCCGGAGTGAGATCAAGAAGAAGCGGGCTGCAGTCTTTCATCATCGGAATGAACTGTTCATAGCCGACCCAAGCGGAATCGAAGAAAATGTAATCGCAGAGGTGACCGATCTTATCAACGACCTGGCGGGCATTATAGATACATCCGTCATAAGTGCCGAGCTGGATAACTGCCATACGGATCGGGCGTTTTTCTTTTGCTTTAACCGGATCTTTTTCAGCAACCAATTTGCGGATATAGTCTTCATCAAAGCAATGTTCGAGAATGCCGCCGATAGAACCGAAAGCATTTCTTGCCGTTTCCAGATACACCGGGGTGGCACCTGCCAGTACAAGAGCACCGTGGTCGACGGATTTATGATTGTTTCTGTCAAAAAGAACGATATCTCCGGGAGCGAGAACCGCATTCAGCACGACTTTGTTCGATGTGGAAGTGCCGTTCAATACGAAGTATGTTTTATCTGCATTGTATACACGTGCCGCATGCTTCTGGGCAGTCAGAGCCGGACCTTCATGAATCAGGAGATCACCCATAGCCACGTCGGCGTTGCAGAGGTCAGCTCTGAAAACGTTTTCGCCGAAGAAATCATAGAAAACACGTCCTGCCGGGTGTTTGCGGAAGAACGCGCCACCCTGATGCCCCGGGCAGTCAAACTGGGAATATCCGTTTTCCACATATTTTTCAAGATCTTTGAAGAAAGGCGGAAGTACGTTTTCTTCATAGTGGGAAGCGGCACTTTCAATCTGTCTGGTATAGAAATCATGATCCGTTTCATTCAAGTCGATGACACGGTATACATGACCGATGATGTCATCGCTGACGTGGGTGTCAATATCTTTAATAAGCAGTACAGGAATCTTGAATGCCTGGATCATTTCATTCTTTAATACATCCGCATCGGATTCGGTGATGACTACAGCAGCAACATCCGTATAGTCCGTTTCGCAGGTGTGGATAATTTCACGATTGGGGACAGCTCCGAAAATTTCCAGAGCTTTTTCTGAATAAGCAATTTTTAAACGTTTCACTGGAATGACCTCCTAATAACGAATAATGAACAACAGTATCCATGGAATGTCGTGTGCACTTCGTCAGACCACTTTTGCATAGGATGCAAGGGACTGTTGTTTTACAGTTACATGATATAGAAAAAAGACAAGAGCTACCAATACTTATTTTTTTGCAAAATCAAAATGAAATAAATTTGATATCATATAAAGTATTTAATTTGTAAATAAGCTAATAATATAATATAATTGGTATTATTATAAATGCATAATATAGAATTTAAATTCATAAATAAATGGAGAGAAGCGTTGCTAAAATAATGATTGATTTCCGAAATATAATGAGTGAAAATTCCAGATTTGATATGGAGATGGAAAATTTATAAATGCATAAAAATGTTTTATTATCATATTTTGAAAATTTACGTCTAATTTTTTGTAAATTATAAAAACATGGCATATATGATATAAAGAATCTGTAGAAATGAAATAAATAAAAAATATATAGAATAAAATTTAAATTAATTACAATAAATATAACGTTTTTGTTATACATTAAAAATAGAAAGAGAAGTAGGAGTTGAAAGGAAAACAAAAAACAAGCGGTCCTGATAGAAGGACTGCTTGTTTTTTGTGGGATTCCTATCCATTATTGATTTAAATTAGCGGTGTTTTGTATAAATGACCAAAAATTATCAACGATATATTCTTGCAATAATACGGTCACCAGAGAAAGTTGGGAATCTGTACGCCAAGACAGATTCAGGTAGCGGTAACAGTTATTATCGTTCAGGAAAACCGGTATAATTCCGGATCCTCTGGCGGCATACCATGTGAGTTGGGGAACAATGGCGATACCCAGGCCGGCACGAATAAATTCGCGAACCGTACTCGGGTTATCACTTTCCATAACAATGGTCGGTTCAAATCCGGCGGAATGGCAAAGCCGGTCAGTTGTATCTCTCAGCCACATACCTTTGGGAGCGGCAATAAATTTGTCATCCGCAAAATCAATCAGATTTCCTTGCTTGATATTGGAGTGGCGATGGGTTTCCGGAAGAAGGAGCACCAGATTTTCTTTAAATAAAGTGACCGTATTATCATTGTCGATGGTTGCGTTGCTGGAAAATAAAGAAAGATCGGCTTGAATATCGGAAGAGGCAAAAGGTTCCCGGTTCAGTATTTCTAAAATGGCCTCCGGATGTTCTTGCTTGAATTTCATCAGAAAAACGGGAATTAATTGTGTAGCGGAACCTATGTAAAGCTTGACGGTCATTTGCTGCCTGTTTTTTGATTCTTTTAAATCGGCCTTGAGCTGTTTAAGTTCTTCTAAAAAAATATTGGCATGTTTCAAAAGAATTTCTCCGTCTCCGGTCAGTTTTATGCTGCGTCCGGTACGGTCAAACAGGATCGTACCCAACTCCGCTTCTAAACCGCTGATCGTTCTTGATAAGGCCGGCTGAGCGATGTGCAGACTATCGGCGGCTTTTGTCAAGTGCTGCATTTCTGCCGTCCGCTGAAAATAAAGAAGGGATACAAAATTGAGTTTCATCAGAAATTCTCCATATATTTTTACATATATAATAGCGGGATAAACGATAACGAGATAAATATTATTACATATCAAAAGTATTATACCATGATAAAAAAGTTTTATCTGCACTGTCTGAATAGAAAACAGAATCATTTGACACATATAAATGAATAATAATTGACATAAATGAATAATTATGCTACTATGTGTCTATTACAAAGGGGTGATGGTATGGAAGATGTTCAGAATAAGCAAGTAATCTATGAAATCAAGCATCTAAAGAAAACATTCGGGAAGGTGGAAGTTCTGAAAGACATTAATATGCAAATATATAATGGAGAAGTGGTGACGATTATCGGTCCGTCCGGATCGGGGAAAAGCACATTTCTCCGGTGTCTGAATTTATTGGAAGAACCGACTGGCGGTGAGCTTCGGTTTGAGGGCAAACTGATTGATAAAAAAACGGATGTGAAAATGCTGCGCCGTGATGTAGGCATGGTTTTCCAGTCTTTCAATTTATTTCCTATGATGACTGCAGTGGAAAATATTATGTATGCGCCTGTGCATATTAACCGGATGAATAAAAAAGAAGCGGAAGATTTGGCGATGGAATTATTATCCCGTGTGGGAATGACGGAAAGGGCATCTCATTATCCCGGAGAACTTTCGGGAGGACAGCAGCAAAGGGTCGCCATTGCCAGAGCATTGGCCATGAAGCCTAAAATGCTTCTTTTTGATGAACCGACTTCCGCACTGGATCCCGAGCTGGTAGGCGATGTACTTTCTGTCATGAAAGAGGTGGCGATGGAGGGGATGACGATGGCTGTCGTGACTCACGAAATGCAATTTGCCCGGTCGGTTGCGAGCCATGTGGTTTTTATGGATAAAGGCTATATTGTGGAAGAGGGCGATCCGGAAAAGATTTTTACGCATCCGGAAGAAGAAAGAACACAAAACTTTTTGAAACGTTTACTGCATAATGACATTTAAGGAGTGAATCATGGATATAGTTTTAGAAACGGCCGTCAAATATCAGGATATATTTTTTTCAGGCGTTAAAATCACGGTGATTATTTCTTTCCTATCCTGTTTCTTCGGTTTATTTCTTGGCATACTTCTGGCTTTTATGAAAATTTCGGGGATAAAAATATTACAGGCAATTTCCGCCGTATATGTGGAAGTGATCCGTGGAACGCCCGTGCTGGTTCAAATTTCCCTTGTCTTTTTCGGACTTCCTTTCTTGGGAATCGAGTTTCCCTCTTTTGAAATTATGGGGGTCGATTTTGAACGACTGTCCGCCGGCGTGATTGCTTTGATTTTAAATTCCGGAGCTTATCAGTGTGAAATCGTCCGGTCGGGCATACAGTCCGTCGGAAACGGACAGCTCGAGGGGGCGATGTCTTTAGGATTTTCTAAATGGGAATCCATGGTGAGAATCGTCATTCCCCAGGCGATCAGAAATATTTTGCCTGTCATCGGAAATGAATTTGTGACACTGATTAAAGAGTCTTCCCAGGTATCCGTTATCGGCATGGCGGATTTGATGTATACGGCAACGACGGTACAGGGGATCAGTTTTCAGCCGTTCCCTCCGCTTGTCATTGTCGCCGTATATTATTTCGTTATGACATTTTTTGTTTCGTCCTGTCTGCGTATTCTGGAGCGTCATATGAAAGTACGTTCTGTGAGAGCGTAAGACATGGAAACGGAAAAGAGTTTTGAATAAAAGTTGTTAAAAGATTAGGAGGCTTATCATGAAAAAATCATTCAAATTAGCGGTGATGGGGATGGCTGCGGTCAGCCTGTTGGCTTTGACCGGTTGCGGAGATTCCGCCAAGACCGGCTCCGGTCAAAGTACGGGAGCGGAGCAGCAGGGAAAATTACTAAAGAAAATTAAAGAAAGAGGGAAACTCATTGTAGGGACATCTTCCGGGTATCCGCCTTACGTATTTGTAGATGCAACGGCAGGCGATAAAAAAGTTATCGGTCTTGATATAGAATTGGTACAGCAGGTGGCAGATAAGCTGGGCGTCAAGCTGGAAGTACAGGATATGAGTTTTTCAGCACTTCTGTCATCCGTTACGGCGGATAAGGTGGACATAGCTGTAGGAGGTGTGGCACCGACGCCGGAAAGAGAAAAGGCGATGGCATTCTCCAAACTGTATTTACCGACAGAGCAGAAGCTTCTTATCCGTAAAGAAGACGCGGGGAAATATAAAACGCCCGCCGATTTGAAAGGGGCATTGATCGGCGCTGAAAAATCCACAACGCAGGAAGCGACCGCGCAAAAAGTGGAGGGCGCAAAATCTGTAGGGCTTGCGAATGTTCCCGATGCGGTTTTGGAATTGAAACACGGAAAGTTGAACGGGATCATTCTGGAGGGGGTCGTTGCTAAGCAGTATCTGATATTTAATGATGATTTGGCATTGGCAGAGATTTCTTTTCCTGATGCCAAGAAAATTTCCGCCATTGCCCTGCAAAAAGGAAATGATGATTTAGTAAAAATTCTGAATGACGTGATTGATGAAAATACAAAAAACGGAAATTTTGACCAATGGGTAGACCGGTATAGCCGGCTGGCGGTGGAAAAAGCAAAATAAAATGAATACGATATTCCGCAGTCATCCTGTATAAGGAAATGATTTACCGGCGGTGTTTAGGGAAACGGATGCTTCTTTGCAGAGCAATGGGCATCCGTTTCTTGTTTGTTGAATTAGCATAATTATTGACATAAATGAATAATTATGCTAAAATGCTTTCGTATTATTCATCATGCTTGCACGAAAGGAGATTTGAAATGAAGACAATCATTAAAAAAAGTATTGCCGTATTCATGACCGCCTTGTTTGTATCCGTATCGGCAGGGTGCAAAAGCGATGAAAAACCGGCGGATACAAACGTAAATATGCAGAAAGAAAGTCCGCTTATGCAGAAAATAAAAAAAGAGGGGAAATTGGTTGTAGGCACCGCATCGGGGTACCCTCCCTATGAGTTTATAGATACTTCTGCAGGAAATAAAAAAGTCATCGGAATTGATATGGAACTTGCACAAAAAATAGCAGAGGATTTAGGTGTCAAGTTAGATGTGAAGGATATGAATTTTCAGGCATTGCTGACTTCTTTGGCGTCAGGGAAAGTGGATTTGGCGATAGCGGGAATCAATCCGACGGAAGAAAGGAAAAAAGCGATGGATTTTTCCCAAGACTATCTGCCGACGGAACAGAAAATCATTATCCATAAATCTGATGCCCCTATTTACCAAAAAGTGGAAGATCTTTTCGAAAAGACAATCGGTGTGCAAAAATCGACAACCCAGGAAACATTGGCAAAACAACAAATAAAAGACGCTAAAATCGTAGCGCTTGCCCATGTACCGGAAGTAGTGCTTGAACTGAAGCAGGGGAAAGTGGACGGTCTTGTCGTGGAAGGGATTGTAGGACAGCAGTACCTGATATTTAATGACGATTTGATGTTTGCGGATATCCGGTTGAGCGATTCCGTCAAAAATTCAGCCGTGGCTTTGCCAAAAGGAAATCCGGATGTATTGGATGTGGTAAACAGGGTGATTCAAAAAAATACGGAGAATGAGAATTTCAAAAAATGGACAGATGAATACAGCAGGAAAGCATTGGGAAATGCAGGTCAATAGAAAAACGGCTCTCCGGCGGGGATTGATTTCATCGCCGGGAGCTTTTTTTGTACGTATGTGCAAATAGGAGAAAATGGAAATCGGGACGGATAAAATTCATGGAAATGTGTGGAAATATATGATAGGTATGATTGTCCCGCATGCGGAGAGGACGGGTCCATGATATAATAATTGATATTTTATTCAATCATTAGAAGACAGAGGGAAAGGCGTGATACGAAGTGAGCGAAAAAAAGATTCCTTTCAGTGACCGGTTAATTAGTGAAATTGCGGAGAAATACGGAACGCCTTTTCATTTATATGACGAAAAAGGGATATTGGAGTATGTGAAGCGCCTGCAGCGGGCATTTTCATGGCATCCCGATTTTTATGAATATTTTGCGGTGAAAGCAACGCCGAATCCGTGGATTATGAAAAGTTTGCGTTCCGTTCATGTCGGAGCGGATTGCAGTTCTATGGCGGAATTGATTCTGGCGGAGGCAGTCGGTTTATCCGGCGAGGAGATTGTATTTTCATCGAATGATACACCGGATGAAGAATTTATCAAAGCTCATGAATTGGGAGCCGTTATAAACTTGGATGATATATCGAATCTGGATGATTTGGAACGGCTGGGAATCGTTCCCCAGCGAATTTGTTTCCGTTATAATCCCGGCCCTGATTTAGCCAGAGGGAATTCCATTATCGGCGCACCGGAAGAAGCGAAATACGGTATGACCTATGACCAGCTGATGAAGTGTGTGGCATGGGCCAAAAATAAAAGAATCAGCTATATCGGTATCCATACAATGGTCATTTCCGCCGAACTTGAGTTGCCGGGACTTCTGGGGACGATCGGAATGATGTTTGATTTGGCGGCGGATATCAGAGAAAAGCAAGGGGTAACCGTTTCATTTATTGATTTCGGCGGAGGAATAGGGATTCCATATCGTCCGGAGCAGGACCCTGTAGACTTGGAAGCGTTGGGAACGGAAGCTAAACGGTTATTTGAAGAAAAAATGAAAGGATTTGAGAATACCCGGATTTGTTTTGAATGCGGCCGTGCGATTACCGGACCGTACGGATATCTGGTAACCAAAGCGGTTCATTATAAAAATATTTACAGAGATTATATAGGAGTCGATGCCTGCATGGCGGATCTGATGCGTCCCGGCATGTACGGTGCCTATCATCATATTACGGTTGTCGGAAAAGAGCGGGCGGAAAAGAACAGAGTGTACGATGTGGTCGGATCTCTGTGTGAAAACAGTGATAAGTTTGCTATTCAAAGAGAATTACCCGAAATTACAAAAGGCGATCTGCTTGTGATTCATGATACGGGTGCTCACGGCCACAGTATGGGCTACAATTATAATGGGCGATTGCGGCATAAAGAAATTATGATTTCCGAAAACGGAGAGATTAAGCAAATCAGAAGAGATGAAACCCTTTCCGACTTATTTGCCACTTTGGATTTCCCCGGACTGGAACTGCATATAAAGAAATAATTACAAAAACGAACCTTGGTGATTGGATGGATAAGGTTCGTTTTTTGAATAAGAAAATTAAGAAAATAATCTATAAGTAAGAGGGGCAATATAAAAAAATACGCAGCAGATGATAGATCTGTTGCGTATGTAAAATTGATGTCACAGCAAGTTACGCGCGAAGTTTAAATAATTTCTTCTCCGTGATAGAGTTCACCTTCAATGTCAGGTTTGACCCCGTAGTCGACGGCCCATTCGGTTTTGTATTTCAATGCCTGTCCATGGATATTTTTCACTTTATCAATAGTGGAAATAACTTTTCCGGGAACACCCACAACCAGAGAGTTCGGCGGAATAACCTGGTTTTCTAAAACCAAAGCGCCTGCGGCAATGATAGAGCCTCTTCCGACTTTGGCGCCTGTTAGAATGGTGGCATTCATTCCCACAAGGACATGATCTTCTAAAATGCAGCCGTGAACACAGGCGCAATGACCGATTGTTACATAATCGCCGATGATGCAGGGATTGTCGTCAGCCACATGAAGGCAAACCAAATCCTGGACGTTGGAGCATTCGCCGACGGAAATATAATTGACATCTCCCCGGGCAACGACGCCGGGCCACAGGCTGGCGTGCTTGGCGACACGGACATCTCCGTAGAGGGAAACTTGGGGCGCCACGAAAGCGTCCTCGTGAATTTGCGGTTTCTTTCCTTTATAAGAAGTACTCTGGAATGTATACATAGGAATCCTCCTTGTAATTGATATTGATGATATTCTATATATTAATTATACAATATCATGACAGCTGCGCATAAGACAGGTTGTGCATGCATATATAACAAAAAGAGATGATAAAGACGCTTTTAAATAAGAGAGGGGCCTTTTTTCAGTGCCGATTCCGTTTCTGTAACGAGTTGGTTCATAATATCACTGACGGATTCTACTTTTGTCAGGTGCGTAAGTGACATGCCAGCTAAAACAAAACCGTTTTCCACATCGCCGTCAACCGCGGCTTTTTTATTGCTTCCCCGGGAAAGAGCGGTTAATTCTTCCGCATCGGCTCCTCCGTATTCCGCTTTCAGATATTTGTGGGAAAATTGATTTCTTAAACCCCGTACACTGTCATTTCTTGTGAAACCGGTGACGATGGAATCGGTATCGCCGGCCTTGATAATCGCTTCTTTTGCATTGGGGTGCAGGCGACATTCTTCAGCAAGCAAAAATCGGGTACCCATTTGTACGCCTGACGCTCCCATGAGAAGGGCGGCGGCAACCGCACGGCCGTCAACGATTCCGCCGGCAGCCAGAACGGGAATATCAATCAAAGGAAGAACGTTTTCCATGAGTGCCATCAATGTGAGCTTTCCATCGTGACCGCCTGCTTCCATGCCTTCAATGACGATAGCGTCGGCACCATATTTTTGAACTCTTTGCGCCAGTTTTACTGTGGGAACGACAGGAATGCATTTGATGTGATGAGGCTGGAGTTCTTTCATCCAGGGGATAGGATTTCCCGCTCCGATAGTTACAAACGGGACTTTTTCATCACATATGATCTGCGCCACATCCTCTTTATTTTTATCTTGCAACATAAGATTGACGCCATATATTTTATGAGAACCGGCCATATCTTTAAAAGAACGGATCTCCCGGCGGACTTCATCAGGAGTAAAACCGCCTGACGCAATCACGCCCGCTCCTCCGGCATGACTCATGGCGGCCGCTAAACGACCGTCAGAAATATAAGCCATAGCGCCTTGAATAATCGGATACGAAATATCCAACAGCTTCGTAAGTTTCGTATTCCAAGATGTCATCAGAATCCTCCTCGGTAAAAACTCATCATGAATGATAAGAAAAAGTCATAAAAAACGAAATGATAATGATTTATAATCATTATACTATGGGGTCTAAAAAAATAAAACAAAACAGATATGTGAATTTTCCGACTTTACTTTCCGGTTCATTTTAAAAATAGAGGAAAAGAAAAAATAGATAATTCAAATGGCAATTGATCACGATAAGTGTATACTTTTTATACTAATGACTATAGTTGTTGTGGTGTAAAACGGTGCATGATATACTATATAAAGTAAAAGATTCCTGATGGTACAGAACGTTTTAAATTTATTTTGCGGCACGGTTTTTTATGAGTACGTCAGGATTTTTGTTTGCAATCCGGTGTCCTGAAGGGGGCATTTTCGTAAATTGCAAATGCAGGTGTTCCGGTATTTTAACCACATAGGAGGGTACGAGCATGACAAAAGTAGCAATTAACGGTTTTGGAAGAATCGGCAGACTTGTTTTCCGCGGACTTCTGGACAGAAAAGACTTGGACATTGTGGCAATCAATAATCCGAGCGGAGCGGAAACGGCAGCTTATCTTTTGAAATATGATACAGTGCACGGGCGTTTGGGCAAGACAGTAGAAATAGACGGCGATGTACTGGTTGTTGACGGAAAGCGTATACAGGTTTTGCATGACCGTGATCCTGAAAATCTGGACTGGAGTGCGTACGGCGTTGAGATTGTCATTGAGTCGACCGGTAAATTAAAGGATCGTGCCAGTGCAGGCAAGCATATCAGAGGAACTGTAAAAAAAGTCATTATCACAGCACCGGGCAAGGATGAAGACGCTACCATTGTTATGGGTGTCAATGAATCCGTTTACAATCCGGACAAGGATGAAATTATTTCCAATGCTTCCTGTACGACAAATTGCTTGGCTCCTATTTGTAAAGTCCTCAATGAAAAATTCGGGATTAAACGCGGTCTTATGACGACCATTCATTCCTATACCAATGATCAGGCCATTCTTGAAAAAGCACATAAAAAAGATGCAAGACGGGGAAGAGCCGCTGCGGAAAATATGATTCCCACCAGTACGGGGGCTGCCAAAGCGATCGGCATTGTCATTCCTGAAATGAAAGGAAAATTGAACGGACTGGCAGTCCGGGTGCCAACTCCTGATGTTTCTCTTGTAGATTTAACGGTGGAATTAAATAAAACGGTAAGCAAGGAAGAGGTCAATGAAGCATTAAAATCAGCTTCTGAAAGGGAACTCAAGGGGATTTTGGCGTACACTGATGAAGAACTGGTATCCAGTGATTTTAAAACGACCGATGTAAGTTCCACAATAGACAGCAAGCTGACAATGGTTATGGATAATAATATGGTCAAAGTCATTGCCTGGTATGATAACGAATGGGGATATTCCATGAGAATTATTGATCTGGTGGCCTTTGTCGCTTCAAAGGGACTTTAATCCGAGGGGGCGTCCGAAATGAACAAGAAAACGATTTATGACGTTGAGTTGTCGGGAAAAACCGTATATGTTCGTGTGGATTATAATGTGCCGATGGATAAAGAAGGACATATTACTGATGACAGAAGGATTCGCGCCACGCTTCCCACAATTGAGTATATTCTCGGTGCAGGGGCTTCCGGCATAGTTATAGCCAGCCATATGGGGCGCCCGAAAGGAGAAGTCAAACCGGAATTGTCACTTGAACCGGTGGCAAAACGGTTGTCGGAGCTTTTAGAAAGACCGGTGCAATTCGCTCATGACTGTGTCGGCAAGGAAACAGCAGAAATGAAACACTCTCTGACTTCGGGACAAATTCTTCTTTTAGAGAATCTGAGATTCCATAAAGAAGAGGAAAAAAACGGTCAAGATTTTGCCGCGTCTCTGGTGGAAGGGTGTCAGGTGGCGGTGAATGATGCTTTTGGCGTTTCCCATCGTGCCCATGCTTCCGTTGTGGGAGTGGGCAAATTATTACCTATGGTTTCCGGACTTCTGTTAAAGAAAGAAATTGATTTTCTTGACGGGGTCATTGAAAAGCCGGAACGTCCTTTTGCGGCTATTATCGGCGGCGCTAAAATCAGCGATAAAATCCAGGTGATTGCCAATCTGATGGAAAAAGCAGATGTGATTTTGATTGGCGGCGGAATGGCGAATACTTTTGTGGCGGCTGAAGGATATGACATGGGGAAATCCTTGCAGGATAAGGATCGGTTTGAACTTGCCCGGAATTTAATGAAAAAAGCAAAAGAAATGGGATCCACGATTATGCTACCCGTAGATTTTATGGCAGCAGATGCTTTTGCGGAAGAGGCACATACAAAAGTGTTGGAAGCAAAAGATTTTTCCGACCCGTGGATGGCACTTGACATCGGACCTAAAACAATACGGCTGTATGTGGACACTCTGAAGAAAATGAAAACGGTTGTCTGGAACGGACCCATGGGTGTATTTGAAATGAAAGCATTTGCCAAGGGAACATTTACCATTGCAAAAGCGATTGCGGAACTGGATGCTACTACCGTCATCGGCGGAGGAGAGTCGGCTTCCGTGGTGGATCAGTTGGGAATCGGCGACCGGTTCTCCCACGTGTCTACAGGAGGCGGTGCCTCCCTGGAAATGCTGGAAGGAATGATTTTGCCCGGCGTATCTATCCTGGCGGATAAGGAGTGATGGGTGTGAGAACCGTTTTAATTGCCGGCAACTGGAAAATGAACCATACCGTTTCCGAAGCGGAGCGTTTTTTTAAAGAACTCAAAGTCATAAAAAAAGAAGCCGAACTTTTAATTTGTCCTCCGTTTACCGATATTCCTTTAGCCCGCTTTATGTTGGGAACATCGTCAATTCAATGGGGAGCACAAAATGTATATCCTGAGGATAAAGGGGCATTTACCGGAGAAGTGTCGCCGGTGATGTTGAAGGATTTGGGATGTACATATGTCATCTGCGGACATTCCGAAAGACGGCAACTTTTTAAGGAAACCGATCAATTGATAGGGGAAAAAGTGAAGTCTGTTTTTGCTCATGAAATGATTCCGATTCTTTGTGTTGGAGAAACCTTGGATGAACGGAATGGCGGGCAGACGGAAGAACGGATTTTTACGCAGCTCCGGCAAGGGATTTCCGGTATCGATAAGCAAAATATAGAGAAACTTGTTATTGCTTATGAACCTATATGGGCCATCGGTACGGGAAAAGCGGCGACAGCCGGTAATGCGGAATCGGTGGCGGTCTTTATACGGCGCAGCCTGGAAAAACTGGCCGGAAAAAAGGCGGCCGGATCGGTGCGTATCCTTTATGGGGGTTCGGTGAATCCGGAAAATGTTTCTGCATTTATTAAAGGAAAAAATATTGACGGTGTACTTATCGGAGGAGCCAGTCTGAAAGCATCAGAGCTTGCTTCTATTTATAAACAAGTATAAGGAGAAATCATGGCAGCAATTACTGATCTTCATGCAAGAGAAATTTTGGATTCCCGGGGAAATCCGACAGTAGAAGTTGAAATTTTTTTGGAAGACGGAACTTTTTCACGGGCAGGAGTACCGTCCGGCGCCTCCACGGGCATGTTTGAAGCTACGGAACTCAGAGATGGAGATAAAAACAGATACGATGGAAAAGGCGTATTAAAAGCGGTCAATTATGTCAATGGAGAAATCGCTGATGCGGTAATCGGTTGGGAAGCCGCTGACCAGAGAGGACTTGACCAGATATTGATTAATCTGGATGGCACGCCCAATAAAAGCCGCTTGGGCGCCAATGCCATTTTAGGCGTTTCCCTTGCGGCGGCTCATGCTTCCGCCGATTCGGCAGGATTACCGCTTTTCCAATATCTGGGCGGCGTGAATGCCCATAATTTGCCTGTGCCGATGATGAATATTATCAACGGCGGGGCGCATGCGGATAATAATGTGGATATTCAGGAAAGTATGATTATGCCGGTCGGTGCACCGTCTTTTTCGGAAGGACTTCGTATGTGCGCCGAGATTTATCATACATTGAAAGCCGTATTAAAATCGAAAGGACTGTCTACCGCCGTGGGCGATGAAGGCGGATTTGCTCCGGACTTGCCTTCTAATGAAGCGGCCATGGAAATCATCTGCGAGGCGATTGAAAAGGCGGGGTACACACCCGGAAAAGATATTGCTCTTGCAACAGATGTGGCGGCCTCCGAACTTCTCGGAAATGACGGTCTTTATCATTTGACCGGTGATCATGCGGCGAAAACGGCAGAGGAAATGGTTGAATTTTATGCGGAATTGGTGCGGAAATATCCGATTATTTCCATTGAAGACGGTCTTGGAGAAGAAGATTGGAACGGTTGGAAGAAATTGACAGAAGCCTTAGGAACGAAAGTACAGCTTGTAGGTGATGATCTTTTTGTTACCAATACTAAACGTTTATCCAAGGGGATTCATCAAGGCGTGGCCAATTCCATATTAATTAAACTTAACCAGATAGGAACGCTTACAGAAACATTTGATGCCGTGCAAATGGCGCAAAGAAGCGGTTATACGGCTGTTATTTCGCACAGGAGCGGCGAAACGGCGGATACAACCATTGCGGATGTGGCAGTGGCGCTTAATGCGGGTCAGATTAAAACCGGAGCACCGGGACGTACAGAAAGAGTGGCTAAATATAATCAGCTGCTTCGTATAGAAGAATTGCTTGATACGGATGCGGTTTACGGTTCCGGTATATTGAATCACAGAATGCGCCACCTCGGTAAAGCTGAATAATTTACGAATAAAAGAAGTTCCTTCTTTCAGGAGGAATTTCTTTTTGCTTGCAATAAGAGAACGAAAAAGGAATCATAGAAAAATTCTATACATATAGGGGGTATATGTATAGAAGAAAGAGAAATGTAAATCGGAAAAGAAAAAAACTATTAAAAAAATCATTGTCACGAAAAAGAGAAGTGTAGAAATTTTAGTATTTATAATGAATTAGACAGTTTTTATTTTCAAAAATGCAACAGAAAATTTTTTCTTTTAGAAAATAAAACACCTTATTTATTAATAAAAAATACCAAAAAAGCAAATTTTATTATAATAAAAACAGAATAAAACGCTTGAATTTAAATAAAGTTATGTTATTATTAAATTGAAAAGAATAAAGCTCTTACACAATCAATAAAATGACGGGTAAAACAATAATAATATGCCAATAGAAAATGATTGTGATAAAAATAATAATAAAAGAGCGGCTTTTTATTTTGTTATGATTCATTTGTTATCCGGGGAGGAACCGAATTATGAGAAACTGTGTGCTGATTGTAGAAAGTGATCCGAGCGTAAGCCGTTTTATGCAGCTTAAATTGGAGGAAGAAGGATTTTCCTGTTTAATTGATAATGTGGGAGATTCCGTGGTGGACTTGGCGGGACAACGCCAGGCGGATATTATTGTTCTTGATCCGGATGAACCCATGAAAGATGGAGAAAAAATCCTTGAAAAAGTAAGGGAAATCAGTTCTCTTCCGGTGATCTATTTATCTGCCGATGACAGTGTGGATACGAAAGTGGAAGTATTGAATGCCGGGGCGGATGATTATATTACCAAACCGTATGCGACGAAAGAATTGATTGCCAGACTTCATTCGGCACTCCGTCGTCATGAAGAGCCGAAAATTATAGTTGATCCTTCATTTACCATCGGCGATCTTGCCATTTATCCGGATCGTCATGAGGTTCGTGCGGGCGATGAAGTGATTGATTTGACAAAGAAGGAATTTGATTTGCTCTTATTCCTGGCAAAAAATAAGAACCGTGTGTTAAAAAGAGAAGAAGTACTTGAAAAAGTATGGGGTTACGGGTATGCGGGAAAAACAAATATTGTAGATGTATATATCCGTTATCTCCGCAGCAAGATTGATGAAAAAGTAGGAAAGAAATATATCCATACAGTGCGCGGTATCGGATATGTAGCCAGAGACTGATATGATCCGTCAAGTTATCGTTGTTGAGGGCAAATCGGATATAGCCCGTGTCAAACAGGCGGTAGAAGCGGATATCATTGCGACCGGAGGCTTTGCCCTCCGGTCTGCTGTTATAGAAGACATTCGCGCCGCTTATCACAAAAGAGGAATTATTATTTTGACAGACCCTGACGGACCGGGAGAGAGAATCCGGGCACGTCTGGCTTCTTTGTTTCCTGACGCGCTTCATGCATTTGTGCCGAAATCTGAAGCGTCCACTGCTGATGATGTGGGGATAGAAGATGCTTCGCTGGAAGCGATTCAGGCGGCGCTCGGAAAGGTAAGACTTTTGTATCAAAAGGCATCCGGGGTATTTACTATATCCGATTTATGGGAAGCCGGTCTGATAGGAAGTGAGAATGCTTCCGTGAAGAGAGCTGATGTGGGAGCCGTGTTGGGAATCGGATTCGGGAACGGAAAGCAGTTCTTAAAAAGGCTCAACCATTTCGGAGTCACGAGAGAAGAATGGGAATCAGCGCTGGAACAATTAGGAGAAAACCATGAAAGATGCTAATCTGGCGGATAAAAAGGTTGTTACCTATATCATCCGCCGTTTTGGAATCCGGGCAAAGCACAGATTGGGGCAAAATTTTTTAATCCGTCCCGACGTCGTGACAGCTATTGCGGAAGCGGCGGAAATAGGAAAGGGAAGCTCCGTCCTGGAAATCGGAGCGGGCATAGGGACATTGACGCAAGCCTTGGCGGAAACAGGAGCTGATGTCACGGCTTTTGAAATTGACCAAAGTCTGGAAAAAGTATTGTCCCATACGTTGGAATCCTACGACAATATCCAAGTGATATATGAAGATATACTGAAAACAAATCTGAAAGAACGGCTTGGAAATAAAGACTGGCATGTGGCGGCCAATCTTCCTTATTACATTACGACGCCTATTTTGTTGTATTTGATCCGGGCGGATCTTCCCCTTTCTTTATTTGTTTTCATGATGCAAAAAGAAGTGGCGGATCGTATTATGGCAGCCCCGGGGACAAAGGATTATGGCGCATTGACCATTGCCGTCCAATTTGACTGTACGGCGGAGCGGGTTTTAAATATTGCCCCCGATGCCTTTTTGCCCCGCCCTGCCGTTACATCGACGGTGCTGAAAATACGGAGAAGAAAAGAACCGGCCGTAAAGGTTAAGGACAGACATCTTTTTTTTCGTCTTGTCAAAATGGGATTCGGACAGCGTCGTAAAGTATTTACCAATGCCATGAAAGCAGGCGGCATTGAAGCGGAGTTGGGAAAGAAAATTCTTACTGCTGCGGACATTGACGGAAGCAGGCGGGGGGAAACATTCTCCTTGGAAGAATATGCCGCATTGGCAGATGCCTGGTATGATTTAAAAGAGTAAATAAAAATAAAACGGTGAAGCCGGATGAAGCTTCACCGTTTTGCTTTACAAAAAAGAGGGAGGAATATATAATGAATAAAACACAGGGAAAGAGAAAATATTTTTCGGATGTACATCAGAGAATAGGCGGTCGGTGCGAGCCTTGGCAAAGAAAAATTTTCCGCTCCGGAGTGGCCGGTGAAGAATCGGACGGACGATAACCGTTATTTATCAAGAGTTGGCTTATGCAAGTTGGGTGGCACCGCGATGACTTCGTCCCATGAAAGGGAGAAGTCTTTTTTAGTATTAGGGTCGTAAAATTTTGATAAGGAGTGGGAGCTATGCTGGATATTAAATTTATAAGAGAACATACGGAGGCGGTCAGGAAAAATTTATTGAACCGTCATAATGATTTTGATTTGGACGAAGTTTTGCAGCTTGATGAAAAAAGACGGGAGTTGCTGAAACAGACGGAATCTTTGAAAAGTAAGCGTAATGCAGAAAGTAAAAACATTGCCATCGCCAAGAAAAAAGGCGAAGATGCTTCGGCGGCTATTGCGGCGATGCGTGAAGTGGGAGATGAAATTTCCCGGATTGATAAAGAGTTGGATCAGGTGGAAACAAAGCAAAAAGATTTGTTGCTCCGCATTCCGAATATGACGGACGAATCGGTTCCGGTAGGAAAAGATGATACGGACAACCCCGAAATTCGCAAATGGGGAGAGAAACCGGCATTTAAGTTTCCTGCTAAGGAACACTATGAATTGGGAGAAGCGCTTGGCATATTAGATTCGGAAAGAGCGGGAAAAGTAGCGGGCGCACGTTTCTACTTTTATCTGAGTATGGCGGCAAAGTTGGAAAGAGCGGTTTATAATTTTATGCTTGATGTCCATACCCAGCAGGGAGATTTCACGGAAGTGATTCCTCCGTATATTATCAATGAAAATTCCATGAGAGGAACCGGACAGTTACCAAAGTTTGAAGAAGATATGTACAAAGTCGAAGGAGAATCCATGTATATGACTCCGACGGCAGAAGTTCCGCTGACCAATTATTTTGCAGGCGAAATACTGGATGCGTCTATCCTTCCCGTTCATCTGACGGCATTGACTCCCTGTTTCCGTAAAGAAGCGGGATCGGCAGGCAAAGATACCCGCGGACTGATTCGCCAACACCAGTTCCACAAAGTGGAAATGGTGAAATACTGTAAACCTGAAGACAGCTGGGAAGAACTGGAAAGCTTAACAGCGGAAGGGGAAAAGATTTTGCAGCTGCTGAAACTTCCTTATCATGTGGTTTGTCTTTGCACCGGAGATATCGGATTTTCTTCTGCTAAAACGTATGACATAGAAGTCTGGATGCCCGGACAGGCGAAATACAGAGAAATTTCGTCATGCTCCAACTGCCTTGATTTCCAGGCGCGCCGTGCGAATATCCGTTTCCGTCGTCATCCGGGCGATAAACCTGAATTTGTTCATACCTTAAACGGTTCGGGATTGGCAGTCGGCCGTACGGTAGCGGCCATTATGGAAAATTATCAGCAGGAAGACGGAACCATTCTTGTGCCGGAAGTACTGCGGCCTTATATGAACGGGATTGAAGTGATTGGAAAAAAAGACGGGTTCAAAAGCTCTAAGGGAGAATAATTCGTTTATAAGTGAAAACCTTTTTGTGTCGGATTTTTAGGCAAAAAGGTTTTTATTTTTCTGAAAAATAAGAAAGATATAGTATAATAAAATCAAAAAATGATTTCTTTGTATTTGGCGGAAAGGAGGAGTAAGCTTGCTGAACGTTTTAGGTTTCGGAAGCTTTGCGGGAGCGAGTACATTTTTCAGTCCTTTGCATAGTTATGCCGGTAACGGAATTTATGAGCCGGAATGGTATCAGATGCCTTTTGTGGAAGCCATTCTGGCGGCCATCATATTTATTTCGATTGTGGCGGAAATCAAAACAGCCGGGTTTTCCGGCGGAGGGGTGGTCGCCGTGATAGCGGGCGGAGTTCTTCTAGGCGCCAATTGGCATGGCGGACATATAGACTGGCTCGAATTTCTTCTTTATTTTGGAGGCATAGCGCTGATTCTCTTTGATATATTTTTGCTCTTGTCGGGAATCGGAACGGCAATCGGTTTGATATCCGTAACGGGCGGTCTTTTTATGACACTCGGAGCAGATGTGACGGCTGTATGGGTTTTATCGCTGGCCATGATTCTTGCCGGTGTGGGTTTTTATTTCTTGGCGGAACATTTGCCGCAAAGCCGGCTTTGGAAGAAAATCACCTTGCCGTTGTCTTTGTCGGCTACTGAAGGCTATGTATCTTCTCCCAAGAATTTAAAAGTGTATGAAGGAGAAACAGGGGTGGCAATGACCGTTCTCCGGCCGTCAGGAAAAGTAAGAATTAAAGAAGAAGTATTTGATGCCGCTTCCGGCGGAGAATTTATAAAGAGTGGAACGACCGTCAAGGTATTACGGGCGGAAAACAATTATTTGGTAGTAGAAAAAATTTGATTTTATTTTTAGGAGGATATAATGGAAGAATTACTGGTGATTCCTGTTTTTACGATTGTTATTGTCATCTTTGCCATATTGGTATTGCTTCATTTTGTTCCTGTAGGACTTTGGATATCCGCGTTAGCGGCAGGTGTACAGATTTCACTGTTCAATCTGGTGGGAATGAGAATCCGCCGGGTGGAACCGAGAATGATTGTGCTTCCTCTGATTAAAGGAACAAAGGCGGGGCTGGGAATCAATGTAAACCAGTTGGAAGCCCATTACCTGGCAGGCGGTAATGTCGATAATGTAGTGGATGCTTTGATTGCAGCTCACCGTGCACAAATTGATCTTACCTTTGAACAGGCGGCAGCGATTGATTTGGCGGGAAGAAATGTTCTGGAAGCCGTACAGATGAGTGTCAATCCGAAAGTGATTGAAACACCTACGATTTCCGCAGTAGCCAAAAATGGAATTGAACTGAAAGTCAGGGCGCGAGTGACGGTTCGCGCCAATATTGACCGTCTTGTCGGCGGTGCGGGAGAGGCGACTATCATTGCCCGTGTAGGAGAAGGGATTGTTACGACTGTCGGTTCTTCGGAAAAGCATACCGACGTACTTGAAAATCCCGATCACATTTCCCGTACGGTTCTCGGTAAAGGGCTTGATTCGGGGACAGCCTTTGAAATTCTTTCCATTGATATCGCCGATGTGGATGTAGGAAGAAATATCGGGGCCCAGTTACAGACCGACCAGGCGGAAGCGGATAAAGAAATCGCACAGGCAAGAGCGGAAGAAAGACGTGCCATGGCGGTGGCGCAGGAACAGGAAATGCGTGCTTACACACAGGAAATGCAGGCCAAGGTGGTAGAAGCGCAGGCGGAAGTTCCGAAAGCGATGGCCGATGCACTCCGGGAAGGGCATTTAGGAGTTATGGATTACTACAATATGCGTAATATTGCAGCAGACACGGATATGCGTGAAAAGATTGCCGGTAATCCGGAAAGCAAGAAGTGATGTATGGGATCATTTGACGGGTCGGATATTTTATTTTTTCTTCTCTGGGGCGGATTTATTTTCTTCGGCATGTTTTCAAGAAAAAAGAAAAAAACAGATATGCCGGAAGAACAAACGGAGCGGCCGGAACAACCGTCAGGAGAACGTTATCCTGCAAAGGGTGACACTTTTCATCAAAAAACGGAGCAAGAATATGATTTTAACGAATTGCGGAAACGGATTCTTGACTCTTGGGGCATGAAAGAAGAGAAGAAAAAACCGGAAGAAATGGATCTTCCCGATGAAATGGAACAGGCAGTTTATAAAGAGGAAGATAGAACCGGAAAAAAGATTATCCGGAAAAAAGTGATAAAAAAGGTTATAAAGAAACCAAAAGAAGAAGCAACCGGCGCTATTCCCGCACGAAACCCTTATCAAGATTATTTGCATAGGAGTCCTCGGAAAAGAGCGGTTACGTCTGCTATCTCAGTTAAGGAGGAAGCAAAGGAGCTTAAAGATATAGAAAAAAGTTGGACGGAAGAAGATATAAGAAAATGGGTGGTCTATGATGCGGTCTTCGGCACGCCGAGAAGTAAGTCGGCATGGAAACCGTTAGCTTATCGGAATGAGATGAACCAATGATATGGAAACGTATGACGAAAAAACGCATGGAAAGATTCTTTGGCTTTGTAAACGTGCAAGTGTGTACACAACCGCAGTATCTCTTTTATATGTAGCTTTTTTCGTCTTGTTTTTTATTTATTTACATTCTAAAGGAGGGGCTGTCCGTTTTTTGTCAGTCCTTCCGTTTCTGTTTTCTTTATGGCAAATTCATCGGATTCATGAGCCTGTAGTGGTTATTTGTGAAAAGAAACTCCTGATTTCAGGCTCTCCTTTTTTTGAAAGGAGAAACCTAGCGGCAGGTATCAAGTCATCTTATATCGCTCTTGACTATTCCGAGGTGGCGGGTATTTCAGAAGATTGGAGATTTCTTTTTATTGGAGAAAGGTACTCCGGCGGTATTGTGGAAATGCCTGTGCCGTTTACATACATATCACGAGAAGATAAAATCAAGCTGGAAACATGGATTGATAAACAGCAGCGGGAAAACCAAGGTTTGTAAAGTAAATGGATGGTGCGGGAAAAGATTGCTTTTTTAAGAGGGCTTGTGATACGATACAACTAATATAGAAGAATGGAATGGGGAGAGAACAATGGCAACGAAAATTACTTTTACAATTGAAGAAGAACTCGGAGATCTTTCCGTTGCGTCCAACGGATGGAAAAAACAACTGACTTATACAAGCTGGAACGGAAGAAATCCGAAGTTTGATCTAAGGTCGTGGAGCGATGATCATAACGCAATGACAAAAGGGCTGACGCTGACAAAAGAAGAAATGATTAAGTTGAAAGAAGTTTTAAATGCGATGGATTTGGAAAAGTATTGATTTGAATTTGATTTTGGAGGCTTCCTGCAGGGGAGCCTTTTCTCATTATCGGATCATTTAGGGAGTCCTTAAAGTTCAGTTACAGGATTCAGGATTTCGGCAGTTTGGCAGGGCAAGAAAAAGGAGAAGCATGGACACATTTGCATTTGACAGTAAAAAAAGAGAAAAGCAGGCTTTTTTGGCTTGTATAGTCGGCGTGATTACGAATTTGCTTTTGGGAACAATTAAAATATTTGCAGGCTGGCAAAGTGGATTCTTATCCATCATGGGGGACGGATTTAATAATATAACGGATATAGGAGCTATCCTTCTTTTAATCATGACCTTTTACTATGCGTCTAAACCGTCTGACAAAAGCCATCCGTTCGGTTACGGACGTCTGGAGTACATCAATTCTACCGTCATGTCCGCCATCATTCTTTATGTGGGGATTACACTTTTTGTAGAGTCGGTTCATAAAATTTTGTATCCGGAAGACACGTTCTTTACTTCCTTAACGGCAGGCATATTAATTTTGGGTATGATGGGAAAGCTTTTTCTTGCCTGGTGGTATAAAAAGGCCGGTGAAAAACTGCGTTCCGATTCATTTCAGGCGTACAGTGCGGATTCACTGTCCGATCTCTTATCCACATCCGGTGTTTTGGCGGCATCCTGTGTTGAATATTTTACCGGCTATCATGTGGACGGGATTATGGGTGTCATTATTTCCTTTTTCATTTTATACACCGGATACAGCATTATGAAAACCGCTTTAAATTCTATTATCGGCACTATGCCGGATTGTGAAATTTACCGGAAGGTGGAACAGTCTATTTTAAATTCGCCCGGCGTTTACGGTGTGCATGATCTGATTCTTCATGATTACGGGCCGGAGAATCATTTTGCTACGGCTCATATAGAACTGGACAGTAAACTCAGTTTATTGGAAAGTCATGAATTGTCGGAAGCGGTCATGACAAAGATCAGATCCGATTTTAATATACAAGCGGTGATCCATGCCGATCCCAAGGCGGTATCGAATCCGAGAGAAACGGAATATATGCGGGATTTGGAAGCGGCCATTTACCGGTCGAAGCTCCCCGTTTCGTATCATGATTTTTTTGTTACGGAGAAAAACGGAAAGATTTATATTTCTTTCGAACTGGCACTTCGGGGAGAGTGCGAAAAAAGTGATGCCGATATTTACAAAGTGATTGTATCGGAATTGAAACAAAGTAATCCTGATTATGAGGTGGAACTTTTAGTAGATAGAAATTTTATCAGCGGAAAGGTGTATGGAACTTCGGCACCCGGAGATTTTACGGAAGAAAAGTAAATAGACAGCTCCGTTCCAATGACGGGACGGAGCTTTTTTTAGGCCCGATCTGTTGCTGCCGAATGAAAATGCCGGAATGTGGTAAAATAATATCAACAACTCATTTCGGAATGGATATCCTATGGAGTCCGGTTCAATTAATTTGGGGTCTGTAATGAATAAAAGATGGATACTACTGGCTGTGACAAGTGCCGTTTTCTTTTGCCCGGCGTTGACCGCATCGGCGGATTATTCACTCGGCGATTCGGGAGAGGCGGTAAAAGCGATACAGAGACAACTCACGCATGCGGGATGTCTTGTCAGGGCGGACGGTAAATATAATGAGGCGACGGTAAAAGCTGTCAAAAAATTCCAACAGAAGAAACAACTTATAGCAGACGGCGTGGTAGGACCTGTTACCTATAAGGCGCTTACAGGAAAGGAATTAAAAAGACAAGCGTCCCGAACCGCTAAAGGGCATAAGGGAAAAAAGAATCCGTCATGGATAGAAACAGGCGATAAAAAAGTGCAATGGCATCGTCCCGGGAAAATGACGGGCCGGGTGAAAGCCATCGTCGATGAGGCAAAAAAATTGGTGGGCGTGCCCTATCATTTTGGCGGCACCACACCGAAAGGATTTGATTGTTCGGGATTTATCCAATATGTATTTCATAAAAAAGGAGTGCCGCTTCCCCGGAGTGCGGATGAACAATTCGGCGAGGGGGAAAAAATCGGAATGAATTTTCTGGAACCGGGTGATTTGGTGTTTTTCACCACTTATGAATCCGGAGTCTCCCACTCGGGACTGTATTTGGGCGACGGATATTTCATCAGTGCGACAAGCAGCCGCGGTGTGGCGGTGGCGACGATGAAAGACGGTTATTGGCGTGAACGGTATATAGGAGCGAAACGGGTTCTTTGAGATAAATGGGGAATATTCTCCATTTATTTTTATGCCGTAAAGTGAGGTTTGTTTATGAAAATCGCTTTGATACAAATGAAAGTATATCCGGGAGAAAAGGATAGAAATATCCGTCATGCTTTTGAGTTGTTAAAAGAGGCGGCACCCCGCAGCGATATTGTTATTTTGCCCGAGTTGTGGTCCATAGGGTACGACTTCCATGATTTAAAGAAAAAGGCAACCCGTGCGGGAGATTCTTTATGCAGACGTTTATCCGAACTGGCAGGAAGCACGGAAACCGTTATTTTTGCAGGAACGCTCCCTGTAGCGGAAAATAAAAAAATCAGAAACACAACGCTTATTTTCGATAACCGGGGATATATGGCGGCTTCCTACAGCAAAAGACATTTATTTTATGGTTATCTTGAATCAAAACTGATGGTTCCGGGGGATGAACTTTTAAAATTTTCATTTGACGGTGTACAAATAGGGGCAGCCGTATGCTATGAGTTTTATTTTCCTAAAATGTGGAGAAAAATGGCAAAATCAGGCGTAACTCTTGTCGCAGCGCCGTCCTCATGGCCGGCTATGCATATCAGGCAATGGGATATACTCACAAAAGCAAGAGCGGTAGAAAACGGGATTTGCATTGCTGCCGTCAATATGGCGGGTGCTTATCGGGGAATGGCAATGGGCGGGCATTCCCGTTTTGTAGATCCTTTGGGAAATATCATGGCGGAAGCAGGAGAGGAAGAGACCATTCTCTATGCGGAGTATGATCAAGAAAAATATAAGGAATTGGGGCGGCAGCTGGCCGTCATAAGATTGGATAAACAGCGATGTTTTAAGGAGTGACGATGTTTGCATGACTATGGCAACTCATATATAATGATTAAATACAATGAAAACAAATCCTAAGGGGGCATATCATGAAAGGCAATGATATACGTGAGGCATATTTGTCTTTTTTTGAAACGAAGAAAGGACATTTAAGGCTGAAGAGTTTTCCTCTGATTCCTAAAGATGATCCGAGTTTACTTCTGATCGGCGCAGGAATGGCACCGCTGAAACCGTATTTTACTGGGAAAGTGGAACCGCCGTGCCACAGATTGACGACCAGCCAGAAATGTATCCGTACCGGTGATATAGAAAATGTGGGGCATACGGCAAGACACCACACATTCTTTGAAATGCTCGGAAATTTCTCTTTTGGTGATTATTTCAAAAAAGAAGCGATTGCCTGGGCCTGGGAATTTCTGACAGAAGTTATCCGATTGGATAAAGAGCGGTTGTATGTAACCATTTATCCTGATGATAAAGAAGCCTTTGACTATTGGCATACCATGATCGGGCTTCCGGAAAACCGGATTTACCGTCTGGATGATAATTTCTGGGAAATCGGTGAAGGTCCTTGCGGTCCGGATTCTGAAATTTTTTATGACCAAGGCGAAGAATTCGGTACGGATCCGGAAAATCAGATGGGCGGCGACGGAGATCGCTTCCTTGAAATCTGGAATCTCGTATTCAGTCAATTTGACCGACAAAAAGACGGATCTTATTTACCGCTGGCGAAGAAAAACATAGATACAGGTGCGGGATTGGAAAGATTATCTGCCGTTTTACAGGGAAAGAAAAATAATTTTGAAACCGACTTGTTCTACCCGATTATAGAAGAGGCCTCCCGTTTATCGGGCGTTCTATATGGAAAAACCGATGAAAGTGATGTGGCGCTGAAAGTGATTTCCGATCATGCCCGGGCGGTCACCAATATGATTGCTGACGGAATTCTTCCTGCAAATGAAGGGCGGGGCTATGTATTAAGGCGCATTCTCCGCCGGGCAGTCCGGTACGGAAAATTACTCGGTATCGAAGGTGCTTTTATGGGGCAGATGGTGGATGTCGTTGTAGATATGATGAAACCTGCCTATCCGGAACTTCTTGAAAAACAGGCCTTCATTAAGAAAGTGGCCAATGTAGAAGAAGAAAGATTCCATACCACGTTGAATGCGGGAACCGATCTTCTCTATGAAATGATTGAAGATTTACAGAAAAAAAACGTGAATGTTTTAACCGGTGAGCAGGTATTCAAGCTTTATGACACCTATGGTTTTCCCTGGGAATTGACCGAAGAAATTGCAAAAGAAAAGGGGCTGTCTATTGACCGGCAGGGATTTGAAATATCCATGGCGGAACAAAAAGAAAGAGCCCGCGCAGCCAGAGCAAAAGTGTCTGCCAAAGTGGCAACTCCGGATACGACCAAGCTGGATATGAAATCACTGACGTCTAATGATATAGACGGGAAAACGGAAATTCTGCTTCTCGGAAAAGAGGGCAGGCAAGTCAAGTCGGCTGCTGACGGAGAAGATGTGACCGTTATTATGAAAAATAATCCGTTCCATGCAGAAGGGGGCGGACAGATCGGTGACACCGGCCGCATCATCGGTGACAGCGGAATGATTTCCGTAAATGATACGAAAAAACTTCCTGACGGAATTATATATTGTATCGGTACGGTCACGGAAGGTGTGATGGCAGAGGGAGAAACGGCAGAGGTTGTCGTCGACAGAACCAGACGGGAAGATATTGCCAGAAATCATACGGGGACCCATCTGCTTCAAGCGGCTTTGCGCCAAGTACTGGGGCCGCAGGTCAATCAGGCAGGCTCATTGGTTCTTCCGGATAAACTTCGTTTTGATTTCACCTGGCCGGAAGCGCTGACAGCTGATCAATTGGCTGAGGTGGAACAGGCAGTCAATGAACAAATTTGGAAAGCGATTCCTTTAGACATCAGTGAAATGCCTATTGCAGAAGCGAAAGAAAAGGGAGCAACGGCACTTTTCGGAGAGAAATACGGAGATATTGTCCGTGTTGTGGGTATTAAAGATTTCAGCATGGAACTTTGCGGCGGCTCTCATGTGGTCAATACGGGGGAAATCGGTTCTTTCCGTATGATAAGCGAAGGCGGAATCGGCTCCGGTGTCCGCCGGATTGAAGCGGTAACAGGGAAAGCCGCTTATGAAGCGATGAAAGCGGATCGGGATCTGATTCGTGAAATGGCATTGCGTCTGAAGTCCAAGCCGGAAGAAATTCCGGAAAAGATGGAGAAGAATTTATCCGCACTCAAAGAAGCGGAACGGACAATTGAAAAATTAAAGAACCGGCATACCCAAGAGGCCATGGATGATTTGTTAAAAAATGTACAGGAGAAAAACGGAATTTCTTTCTTCGGTGCCGTTGTACCGTCAGATAATATGGATGAACTCAGAAAAGTGGCGGACATGATCAAGAGTAAATTGCCGAAAAGTGCATTTATTTTAGGCGCATCGGCAGGCGGTAAAGTCAATCTTGTGGGAATGGCATCCGAAGAGGCCGTTAAAGCAGGGATTCATATGGGGAAAGTAGTTTCGTCAGCCGCTAAAATATGCGGAGGAGGCGGCGGCGGAAAACCCAATGTCGCACAGGCCGGCGGTAAAGATGTCTCTAAATTACAAGAGGCTGTTGATGAAGGTGTGGCAGTCATTTCATCGTTCCTGAAAGGATAAAGGAGGATATCACGATGTCAGTTTCAGATGAAACCATTTTATTTGATCGCGGCGCTGACGAAGGAGAAAATACCCAAGCGGCCATGATATTGAATGAAGTGTACGGTGCATTAAAAGAAGCGGGTCATAACCCGACGGTACAGCTTGTAGGATATCTGGTTTCGGGAGAACCCACCTATATCACCAGTAAGCATGAAGCGCGGAAATTGGTTTCCGGTATAGAACGGGACGAACTGGTGGAAGAACTGGTCCGCTTTTATGTAAAGCACAAGGGACTTTGATATGCGGATTATGAGTCTCGATGTGGGTTCACAGACCATCGGCGTTGCCGTGAGTGATGTATTCGGCTGGACCGCCCAGGGATTGGAAACAATCCGTCATACGACACGAGAAAAAGATTTTGTCCGTCTTCGGGAGCTGACTGATGCATATAAGGTGGAAGAGTTTGTGATCGGAATGCCTCTCAATATGAACGGGACAAAAGGAATGAGAGCGGAAAAGACCGAAGAATTTGCTCTTGAACTGGCAGCGGCTTTTCCGGATATTCCTTATCATTTTTGGGACGAGCGGCTGACAACGGTGATGGCGGAAAAGCAATTAATTGCTGCCGATGTAAGCCGGAAAAAGCGAAAAAAAGTAATTGATAAAATGGCGGCGGTGGCTATTTTAGAAGGATATCTGCAACATTTGGCGTTAAAAAATAAAGGATAATACAATGAGTGAACAAGAAGAACCGATTATCATTATAGTGACGGGGCCGGACGGAGAAGAAAAAGAATATGTCCAGGATATCATGATTCCTTTTGCAGGCAAGCAATTTGCCGTTCTTGTAGCTGTTCCGCAGACGGAAGAGGAACAATCCGACCCGGAAATTATTTTGGCAAGAATAGAAACCGATGCATCGGGAGAAGCGGAGTACGTACCGCCTACTGATGAAGAATATGATGCCGTGGCATCTATTTATAATGAAATGTAAGACAAAAGAAAGAGCGTAACCGGAAAGAATCGGGTTGCGCTTATTTTTTTATTCATGGGGGAGGATTACGGGAAATAATACGTAAGATTTGCCATATGCCATAGGGCAGGCATGTTGCGTTTACAAGGTGTGGCAGGATGAGTGCAGCTCTAAAATAAAGACCGGAAATTTTGAAAAATAAAGCAAAAATTAAATATATGCATGGCTTTTCATGTTCTCTGTTACAGACATCTTTTTTGTGTAGAAAGGTGTCTTTTGCTTTATGGATATATGGGCAGCATAGTTTAAATATTTTTATGAAGAGGCATGTAAATCTTACGGTACGTTTTACTTAAAAATTACAAACTGGACGAAAAGTATACAATCTTGTCTATAGAACTTTTACACACGTTCCGTACACTGGAGATACAGTAAAATGTATTTCCTAAGGAGGAGAAAATGAATGTAAAGAAGTTGACTCTCGTAGCAGTAACATCTGCTGTATTATTAACGGCTGCCGGTTGCGGAGGAAGTGACACGGCAAAGAAAGACGGAAAATCTTCGGCAGGAAGTAAGATTACAGGTTCGGTTACTATTTCAGGTTCTTCCGCACTGCTTCCGCTTGCCAAAGATGCGGCTGCTAAATTTAAGGTGAAAAATCCGGAGGTATCTCTCACATTAAATGGTGGCGGTTCGGGGACAGGATTGAAGCAGGTGGCAGAAGGTACGGTCAATATTGGAAATTCTGATGTAGAAGCTTCTAAAAAACTTCCTGCAGACAAGGCAAAAGACCTGGTCGATCACAAGGTTTGTGTATTGACGGTAGCGCCGATTGTTCATAAGGATATCGGAGCAACCGTAAAGAGTCTGACCAAAGCACAGCTCCAGGGTGTATTTACGGCTAAAATTACCAACTGGAAAGATGTCGGCGGTCCCGACCAGGAAATCATCCTCGTGACCCGTCCTTCCACATCCGGCACACGTGCACTCTTTACGGAGTTGGCATTGGCAGGAAAGGAAGAGGCATCGAATAAATCACTGGAAACCGATGATTCCGGTACACTGCTTCAGAGTATTTCCCAAACTAAGGGTGCAATCGGCTATATCGCACTTTCTTATCTGGTGAATAACAAAGACGTAGCAGCTATCGGAATTGACGGTGTAATGCCGACTTTGGAAAATACATACAACGGTACCTATCCGGTATGGGGATATGAACATATGTATACAAAAGGAGAACCCACAGGTGCCGTGAAAGCATTCCTCGATTATGTAGTTTCTGATGAGTACGGTGTGGAAATCGAAAAACAGGGCTACGGTGTAAGCAGCAAGATGAAACAAAAATAAGAGAAGTTTAAATAAGAATATATCCGGAAAATAAGCGGCCGTATGCATACGACTGCCTTTCCGGTATATGGGACAAAAAGGAGATTGTATGGGCGGTCATGTCAAGCAGGAGCAGATGTTTAAGAGAGAATATTTTGGGAAAAGTATTTCCACATTATGCGGACTTTTTCTCATTGTATTGACGATTGCCATAGGGGCTTTCCTGCTTGCAAAGGGCATGCAGACTTTTACTCAGTTTGACCATTCCGTGTCGGAGTTTCTGTTTTCTTCCGATTGGAAGCCGTCAGATACGGAAACGGGCGGAGGCCGCGTAGGAGCGGCTGTTTTTATCTGGGGATCCATCTTAACCTGCACGGTCGCCTTAGTGATTTCTGTGCCGTTCAGTCTTTCGACGGCCATATTTATGACTCAAATTTCCCCGTCACTGGGAGAAAAAATTATACGTCCCGCTGTAGAAATATTTGTCGGTATTCCTTCTGTCGTTTACGGCTGGGTCGGGCTTGTCGTATTGGTTCCGTTTTTGCAAAAAATATTTGATTTGCCTCACGGACAATCCGTTTTAGCGGCGGCGGTTGTATTATCTGTCATGATTTATCCGACGATTACTTCCGTTTCAGCAGATGCGATACGGAGTGTCAATCAGAAATATATTGAAGGTGCTTACGGGCTCGGATCGACCCGGTGGCAGATGCTTTACCGGGTATTACTTCCGGCGGCACTTCCGGGAATTTTAACCGCTATTGTGCTGGGGCTTGCCCGTGCATTCGGGGAAGCGCTTGCCGTGGCTATGGTCATCGGAAAAATGAAAGCCTTTCCGAAAAGTTTGCTTGCGCCGACAAATAATTTGACCGCTGCGATTGCTTCGGATATGGGCGGTGCTATGGACGGCGGCGAATTTAATGCGGCACTTTGGTCTATGGCACTACTCCTTTTTATAATTTCCCTGCTTTTTATTTTGATTATTCACGCTTTGTCAGCTAAAAAGGAGGCCGCTGCCTGATGAAAGCCTATGCTAACGGAGATGAAAACCGTCTCCGCGAAGTGGACTCTTCGCTGAAACATGCACAATGGGCCGATAAAGCCGCAACGACTGCCTTTTATCTCATATCCGGTGCGTTTGTCTTACTTCTTATTGCTTTTACGGGGTATGTCATATGGGGCGGCGTTAAAGCATTCAGCCCGGACATATTTTCATTCGGTCCGAGTGGAATCGGAAACCAGTTCTTCAATACGGTCTACCTGGTCATCTTGTCGCTTATCATCTCGGTACCTGTCGGAGTGGCGGCAGGCGTTTATATGGCAGAGCATGCCTCTCCGGGACGTATGACCGATTCGCTGCGGATTGCCATTGAAACACTGTCATCTCTTCCTTCTATCGTAGTCGGACTCTTCGGATATTTGGTATTCATCATCATGATTCACGCACAGTGGAATCTTTTTGCCGGAGCATTGGCGGTATCGATTCTTTCTTTGCCGCTCATTACAACAACGACTTATGATGCACTGAAATCTTTACCTGCCGGGTATAAGGAAGGAAGTCTTGCTTTGGGAGCCACTCATTTTGAAACCATTTGGCACGTCATGCTTCCCGCTTCCGTAGCACCGGTTATGACAGGAGTGATTTTAGCGGCAGGAAGAGGATTTGGAGAAGCGGCGGCTCTCTTGTATACCGCAGGTATGAGTACGGATATCGTATGGACGGTCTGGGATGTGACATCACCGGTCTGCCCTTTGAATCCGTTCCGCCCGGGAGAAACACTTTCTCTCCAGGTATGGGCTTCCCGTACAGAGGCCACGGCAGCTAATGCGGCGGATGTGGCTGCTGCAGCATCGGCCGTTTTAATGATTATGGTCCTTGCCTTCAGTATAGGGGCAAGATATGTAAGTCATCATGTGACAAAGAAAACCGAGGGGGAGAAAGCATAATGATCCACGATAATTTGGCAACAATGACGATACCGGCACAGAGCCCTGCCATTTCCATGTATTCCGACATCAGCTTTTCTTGCAATAACGTCGACTTATACTACGGAAATTTTCAGGCCCTGAAAAAAGTAGATTTGCGGATTGAAAAGAATAGAATTACCGCATTGATAGGTCCTTCAGGCTGCGGTAAATCCACATTCTTAAGAGTGCTGAACCGTATGAATGATTTGATTCCCTGCTGCCGTGTGGAAGGTCATATTTTATTGAACGGCGTCGATGCATATAAAGAGATCGATCCGATTGTGCTTCGCCGTCATGTGGGCATGGTTTTCCAACAGCCGAATCCCTTTCCTAAAAGCGTATACGATAATGTAGCATACGGCCCGCGACTGAAAGGGGTTACCAAAAAAGACGATTTGGATGAAATCGTAGAAACGAGCCTCCGTCAGGCGGCGATTTGGGATGAACTAAAAGACCGTCTGAAAAAATCGGCGCTGGGACTTTCCGGCGGACAACAACAGCGTCTTTGCATAGCCCGTGCACTTGCCGTCGAACCGGAAGTGCTTCTTATGGACGAAGCGACATCGGCGCTGGATCCCGTTTCCACAGCTCATATCGAAGAATTGGCAAAAGAATTACAAAAGAAATATACAGTGATCATGGTCACCCATAATATGCAGCAGGCACAACGTATCGCCGATAAAACAGCATTTTTCTATCTGGGAGAAATGGTTGAATATGGAGAAACGGAACAGATTTTTGAAAATCCTCAAAAAGAAAGAACCATTCGTTATGTGTCAGGGAATTTTGGTTAAACCTGTAGTATAATTGAATAAAATGAAATACCGGCAGTCGGACCTATCCCTGCCGGATTTTAGCCTATTTGTATGGAAGCGGGCATGAGCAAGGGGGAGAATATGGCACTTATTTACTGCGTAGAAGATGATGAAAGCATCCGTGAATTGGTGGGATATGCACTTCGCGGACAAGGCTATAAAGTCGAGGGATTCCGTTCAGCGGAAGAATTTTATAAAGGATTGAAAACAGCCATTCCTGATTTGATATTACTGGATATCATGCTTCCCGGCGAAGACGGATTGACTATTTTAAAGAAAATAAGAGCGCATAAGGAGGAAGAATCCATTCCCGTTATTATGATGACCGCAAAGACAAGTGAATTTGATGTGGTAAGAGGACTTGACATCGGCGCTGATGATTATGTGACGAAGCCGTTCGGGATTATGGAGCTTCTCTCCCGTATCCGTTCCGTCATGCGGAGAAGTAAAAAAACGGTAGAAAAGAAAGCGGAAAATCTGTCATATAGAGAGATTTATGTGAATCAGGAACAACATGCAGTCATCGTCAGAGGAAAAGAAATACAGCTCACGCTAAAAGAGTTTGACTTGCTTTGTTATTTGATATTAAATAAAGGAATCGTTCTTTCCCGGGACCAGATCATGCAGGCGGTTTGGGATTCCCCCTTTGAAATGGAAAGCCGTACGATTGACATGCACATCATGAGTCTTCGCCAAAAGCTTGGAGAAGAAGGAGCGGCGATACGTACGGTTCGCGGTGTGGGATACCGTTTGGGTGATAGAAAATGATAAAAAGGTGAGCTATGAGGACACAAATTTATAAAAGTCTCCTTGCAATGGGAGTTATTTCCATTATTTTGACGTTTATTCTCTCCGCCGTACTGCATTACCAGGGATTGCAGGAGCAATATAACAGAGAATTGTCACAAATGGTGCAGACGGCGGCAGCTGCCGTATCTATAGACGAAAAAGAAGAAAGCAAAACGTATTTGGATGTGATCTATGCCGCCAATAATGAAGAAATCCATATCGTATGGCTGACGGAAAAAGGAAGTATTCTTTATGATACGGATGACACGCTGGGAAGAAATTATCTTGACATGCCGGAAATACAAAAAGCAATTCATGAAGGAGCAGGAGGCATCGTACAGAAATCGTCGGATGGACACCCCAAAAGTTATGTAGCGTGCCGTACGGCGGATCACACGATTCTCCGCTTTTCAAGAAGCAAACCGGTTTCTTTCGCTTTTTTGTCTGGGTTCATACCGGAAATATTTCTTTTCTTCCTTGTTTTTTTTGTGGGTTGCCTCGCTGCGGCGGACCGACGGACGGAAAAAATATTGAAACCCATTCATGATGTAGGCGACTTGATACAAAGAATCATGTCCGGTGATTCGGTGAATGAATTACCCGTAGAATATGACGAATTACGACCGCTTATCAATAAAGTCAAGGAACAGCACGGTGAAATTCAAAATTACCTGGAAGACATAGAAGAAGAAAGGAATACGATACGAACGGTCATTGATACCATCTCCGACGGCATTATTTTGCTGGACAGCCAAAGAGAGATTGTCGACTACAACATAAAAACGGAAGAAATATTTCATGTAGAAAAAAACAAAAGGTTCCGCCGGATTTCTTTCTTATACCATGATGAAGATTTTTTACGTGCCGTCAGCAGAGCCTATCATTCTGAAGGACGGCATGAATATACAATGAATCTGTTTGGACGCCCCTTCCGCATGTCGACGGCAAAAACGGAATTGTCGGATGAAGAAACTGGACTTTTGCTTGTGTTTCATGATATGACCGCTTACCATATGGCGGAGAAGATGCGACGGGAATTTTCCGCCAATGTATCCCATGAACTGAAAACGCCCCTCACATCCATCAGCGGATTTGCGGAAATTATTGCGAACGGCATGTACCAAAATGAGCAGGATGTCAAACTGTTTGCCGGCCGGATTGTAACGGAATCACATCGTATGATGTCTTTGGTGGATATGATTATGCACCTGTCCAAAGTGGAAGAAACGGAAACGACAATCAAATGGAAACCGGTGGAAATCGCCAGCCTTATCAGATATGCTTGCGACTTGATTACCCCTCAGGCTATGAAAAAAGGGATTACCATGAGTCTTAACCTGATACCTCTTTATGTGTATGGCAATCCCGCACTTCTTTCCGAATTGATTATGAATTTGATGGATAATGCGGTTAAATATAACCTGGAAAACGGGCAGATTACGGTTTCACTTTCTAAATCGGACGATCAAGTGGTGCTGACCGTTTCCGATACGGGGATCGGGATACCGGAAGAAAAGCAGGAACGGATTTTCGAGAGATTTTATAGGGCCGAAGAAAGTAGAAATAAAGCGACAGGCGGAAGCGGACTCGGATTATCCATCTGCAAACATATCGTAGAAAAACATAAAGGGACTTTGCATATTTCCAGTAAAGAAGGAGAAGGAGCCACATTTACAGTTACGCTTCCCGTCATGAGCGAAAAAGATGTGAATGCAGAAGAAGATAACGAAGTGCTTGCTAAACAAGAAGCGGCCGATGGAGATTCCGGAAAACTGGCGGAGATAGAAGCGGTGGAAGAAATTGCAAAAGAAATTCAAAATGAGCCGAAGGAAAAAAAGAAAAAGACGAAAAAATCAAAAAAGAAGAAATGATATCGTGAAGAAAATTACGAAAAATTAGAAATAAAGTACGAAGAATAAAAAACAGGAGGAGATATGAAAATCCTCCTGTTTGGTTTTGTATGTATAACTGGTAGGGGAGTATAAATATTCAAATAAATCCATGTCAGGAGTTTATTTTTGCTATCTATATATGCGGCAGAAGATGGAAAAAGAAAAGTAAAAAAAGAGGGAAAGAAAAACTTGACAAAAGAAAAGTGCCGT
>OIFZ01000077.1_pt1 | contig 46451 bp, 53 predicted proteins | sample 1582181 | NCBI WGS metagenome assembly OIFZ01 (sample SAMN02674607, study PRJEB24791) | human gut metagenome, SKBSTL069 | isolation source: stool | host: Homo sapiens | place: USA | reverse complement strand
CCCTGGACGGGGCGCTGTACTGCGCGTGTGAGCGCCAGCGAGCTACGGGTGCAACTCTTCTGTCTGTACAGATAATTATTGTGTATCAATACACACTATAAAATTATTGCCAGCACGCAATTGTCCAGATATACTCCACACAGATAATTGTGTATTAATACACACTATTAAACCAGGAGGATTTTGTGATGGGTAAAATCATTACAGTTGCAGGCCATAAAGGCGGCATTGGCAAAAGCACCGTGCTTTGCTCCTTATGTGTGTGTGTCATCAAAAAAGGGAAAACAGCCTGTTTCCTGGAAACAGATTCACAGGGAAGTATCAAGGATTTCATTGAGGAACGTCAGGCTAACACCAGTCTGTCGGAAATACCGTATTACGAGTGCTACACAGATATTCCGGCGATGGTGAAAAAACTGGCCGCCCGTTTTGATTATGTGTTCGTCGATACGCCTGGTATGAAATCCCCGGCATTCGTAAAAGCACTTAGTTGTGCTGATGTCGTCCTCACATTCGTAGAACCAGGCTCCGGCATCGAGATCAATACGCTGGGACGGCTGGTTTTCGACATTAAAACAGCACAGGCCGGAATCAATCCGTCAATGAAAGCATGGATCGTTCTGAATAAGTGCGCAACCAATCCTTCAGACAGTGAAGCATCAGAACTGCGCAATCAACTTAATGATGATCCTGACTGGCTTCCTGTTCCCCGTCAGCGTATCTATATGCGCACTGCGCATAAAAAAGCCTATAACTGTGGTATGGGCGTACATGAATACAACGACAAACGAGGAAACAAAGCCCGTGGCGAGATTGAATTACTGTTAAAAGAAACGAATATTATTTAGTATGTAATATTACACATCACATATAAAACGGAAATTTTCACTTATAAATAAGTGTGTATAATTACACACTTTATAAAAAAGGAAACTTTATGGCAAAGCTCCCCAGAAAAATAAATCAGGAAATTAAGGCGCTGGATTTACGCCAGTTTGTAAGTTCTGCCGCACAAAAACCGGCATCAGCATCAACAGTAACGCGTATAAATTTGACCATGACAGATACTGATCTGGATACAGCGCAGGAGTTCCAGAACGAGTACGGTGCAAGCCGTGCTGAAGTTATCAGGGCGGCACTGGCAGCGTTACGTCTGGTATCAGCAGAAGAATGCCGGATGCTGTTTGATGATATAAGGAAAAACAGTCCTAAGGCCGGAAGACCAACCGTTAACAAATAGCATGTATTATTACATGTCGTTAAAGGAGTAAAAATATGCTTATGACAGCCATTAAATCTGTATTCAATTTTTACATGCTCTGTGTGCAGCCTTTACTTGGATTATTTCTCGTGGGTTACAGTATATGGAGCTTTTCAGGTGACGGTATCTGTACAGCAGACAAAGTTATAGCCTGTGATATATCAATATATCTGGAACCAGCATTTTACCTTCTCATTGGCAGTGTTGTTTTGTTTGTATGGTATATTGCATGGCAGACAGAACGCTCGAAAGAAGAAGATTTTAAATCAAGCATTAAGCCGGAAGATTTTGTGAAGTGAGATTATGGTTGTTGATAAATTGTATGCAGCATTAGATATGCAACTAAAATTGATTGCGACGGTGTTATAAAGAACATTCCTGTAAGCACATATAACAAACTAATATACGCCTATAATAAAAGTTCATTCTTAACAGATACAGAATAAGAGGAAATGCCATTATGAGTGAAATATACTGCATTGCAATTGCAGTCATTATCGTTGGTTACGTTTATCTAATGATCAGTGTAATTACTGCACCACAAAAATTGTTTCCTATACTTCAGCTAATAACTCTAATAGGTATCAGTTCGTTATTTTCTTTTATGTCATTCAAGAGCGAAAGCATGTGGACGGGTGAGCCTGAATTATTAGTTGCGATTATGTTTGGCACTTTTTCAGCAACACTGATTTTTTACATGTTTAAAATTTTGATTCGCGCTTTTGATTCATTGACTAAATAACAAAGCTGAATAATCCCGCTGACGAAGCGGGATTATCTTTACTCTTCATTATATAGGATTCCAAGCCACAACCGCCGTTAACTGGACAGCAAAGAAATAATCCCTACTACGGATTTGTGATTTTATCTTTGACCAGAAATGCTGTACAATTTAATTGTACAACTCAAAGAGGAAGCACTATGTTTACATGTAACTATAGCCATGCTCGCGATAACCTGGCCTCGTTGCTCGAGCTGGCGGTTGATGAAAATCAGCCTGTTGAGATTCAGCGCCGTAAAGGTGGCGCGGCTGTACTGGTTGATAAAGACGCTTTTGAACGATACCGTAAAGCGGCTCTTGATGCTGAGTTTGCTGAGATCATGCAAAGTCATGGGACGGCCTATACGGAGCTTTCTAAGCGATGAAATTCGTTAGTTCACAGGAAGTGATTGAGTTTCATGACCGCTTGATTTCTCGTGATGGTGGCGTAGCGGGTATGCCAGAACCCGGTCGCGCTGACGCGATCATTCATCGTGTTTTGAACATGTATCATTATGAAGGTGTGACAGATATTATGGACCTGGCTGCCGTGTATTTAGTTGCTATTGCTCGTGGTCACATTTTCAACGATGCAAATAAGCGAACAGCCTTGTTTGTGGCACAGGTTTTTTTAAAACGGAATGGTGTACATATTATTAGTTCACGTATTTCGTTTGATGAAATGCAAATTATCGCTTTGAATGCTGCAACAGGAGAATATAACTGGAAGATGGTTTCTGACCATCTTAAAGCCATTATTCTAAATTAGATATAGATATCCAATCAGCAGCATTTTACAATCTACTGAGCAATGTAAAAATCATATATCTTTTTACTATATAATTTCTGGCGTATGTGCTCAATTCAGACCTGACACTCTTCCGCTTCCTCGCCCACTCGCTCACTAACGTTCGGTCGCTGGGGCTAGCGATTGATAATATTATGTAATAATACGCATCGTTATTGGTTAAGTTTTTAATGTGCGGTTAATGCTAATGTATGCATACATTAGCATCAAGTTTGTTGTGCTTAACGTACAAAATTTTCCGATCTCCAAGCAGACCCCTTTTTGATGCCGCGCCAGCGGCATGGAAGGCGGCATGATGTAGCTACATATGGCACAAGAGTAAAACCGCCGAAGCCCGGCGTGAGCCGGTACGTATTGATAGGTTTCACCTTATCCACCCCCAGCCCTGCCAGACCATACCCGTTTTCAGCCATGAGAGAGCTTCTGTGCGCGGTCGGAGTGGTCCCGACGAGGGTTTACCCGAAGTCGGGGCGTATCTCCGCGTTAGCGGGCCGTCAGGGCCGCTTACGAGCGTGTACTCAATACTTCCAGCGAGAAGACTGACAGCGATGACGGAGTATAGTTACAACATTCATAATTAAAAGCGACTCTGTTCCGGCCCGAAGGGCCGGGGCGGGGCCGCTTTTCAGTTATGAGGGAGGGGCTTTGTGGTTTCGGTTCTGCGCTGGTCCGGGGTTTTTCTGGAGGTTGTTTTTGTGTGTTGTAACTAAAGTGGCTCCGGTCGGGGCCCGCCGCTTGCGGTGGGAGGTGCATATCTGTCTGTCCACAGGACAGGGAGTGAATAGGTTTTCTTTTTAAATGAATGTAATTAAGTAGTTTAAAGGAGATATAAACAGGTGTTTAAAAGATACATTGCACCCTGTAAGACTGGCGGATGGCGCTTTATGACATGAACGGTTGTAACCTTATGGGGAAGTCCCTTGCAGTTAAATGTAGATAAGCAAAATTCCCCGTCGCTGAGGCGTATTTTGTATAAAAAACAGGGGGAACCGTATGCTCCAGAAGGTAGATGGTGAGGTTGTTTTTTGTATGTGGTGCTGTTTTTTGTGCACCGACGGGCTTCAGGCGTGCGAATGCCTCCGGCGCGGGCCGGATTATTCTGAGGAGATCACTTTCAGGGAGAAGCTGTGGCCAGCCGGCTGTAATTACGGTTACGTGACAGAATCATGCGCTCCTTCACACGACGCTCCACTTCGCGTTTTACCGCCTCACCATTAGCAGTGAAGCGTCCTTCCGAGATTTCACGCGTCAGCTGCCGTTTCACCAGGGTGACGATATCCTGACGTTCCCTGTTCGCATCACGATGCGCACGGGCACGTTTTATTCCACGGGACTTAAGCTCTGTCTGGTAACTGCGGAAACGCTCACGCACAAAACGCCAGGCTTTCGCTATCAGCTCATCCATACCCAGGGTATCCAGCCCCTGCTTTTTGCGCTGTTTGTTTTCCCATTCAACACGACTGCGGCGCGCAGCTGCCACTGCATCCTCAGACACATCAAGGGCAGCAAACAGAGCCAGTGTGAACGTGATGTCGGTCGGAATGTAGCACCCGATAAGCGGGTCATATTCCGTCTGGTAGGTAATCAACCCCAGCTCTGACAGGAACGTCAGGGCACGGGTGGCACGGGTGATGGAGAGTTTTCCGGCAGCAGACTCCGTCGCCAGTCCGCACTCAATGGCCAGCGTGGTGATGGAGCACTGGACGCGGTTGGCCAGCGGGTCATAGTGGAAACACAGCCCCTGCAGGAGCGCATCAATAGCCCGTCGACGCAGCACCGGTGGCATGCGTCGACGCAGACCACGCGAACGGGCATGCGCCACATGAATGGCGAAATCAAAACGGGAAGTGAAGCCCACCGCCTTTTCCATCAGTTTTTCGCAGAACTTCAGCGTTCCGGCACCTTTACGGGGTGTAAACACCGGATTCGGGTTCTTTACCTGGCGGTAATACGTTTGTTGAAGATCAGTCACACCATCCTGCACTTACAATGCGCAGAAGGAGTGAGCACAGAAAGAAGTCTTGAACTTTTCCGGGCATATAACTATACTCCCCGCATAGCTGAATTGTTGGCTATACGGTTTTTAGATGGCCCCGGTAATCTTTTCGTACTCGCCAAAGTTGAAGAAGATTATCGGGGTTTTCACTTTTCTGGCTCCTGTAAATCCACATCAGAACCAGTTCCCTGCCACCTTACGGCGTGGCCAGCCACAAAATTCCTTAAACGATCAGCAATCTATCACGCACACCAGAAACAGGCAAGAATGTGATGTCGCTACATTTTAGTTAGCTAAAAGCACTCTTCTGCTTTATCAGTTCGGCAATCATCTCAGCCTGGGTAACGCCCTCAGCTTCACACATCACCTGCAATTGCGCTTTTAACGCAGCAGGAATGAACACTCTGAGTTCTTTATGTGTAGCTCGTTTTCTTGCCAGGGATGCCTGCTGACGTTCTGCAAGCGTCAGAGGATTACCTTTTCTGTATGCTCGCTTTGTACCTGATGAGGAAGTCACTGCATTTTCTGTCTGCGACATCTCGCCTCCTCAATACTCAAACAGGGATCGTTTCGCAGAGGATACTACAGTTTTTTGAAATCAGCGACTTGAGAATTGTGACGAAGATCTGTGTTGGCGCACAAATCAACGGGGATTACTGTCGTTTAATGTGATTTAAACTGTGAAATAGTATGGTTTTCAGTTATGGAAACGCCGGGAGCGGGGAAAACTTGCTTTTTCCCGTTTCCGGGGTTGGACAACTGAGCAACGCGAAGGCGTCAGCTACGATGTTCCGGTGACTGCTGGGCAGCCCCTGTTGTATTCAGCCATTCTCCGGTCATCTGCAGCAGTTTTCTGGCATCGTGGCTTCTGAGCAACGGAATACCAGCCTGCCTCAGAACCTCTTCCAGAAGAATATCCCGGCGTCTGCGTTCAGGTCGTAAATGGCTGGCATCATCCAGCTCTACTGCTGCAACAATACTGAACGAACGCCGCTCAACGATAACCACATCAACATGCCACTGAGACACCATCCTGAATAACTGCCACCACTGGCGTGATCGTGGCCGGATATTCCCGTTCAGCTGGACGATATCTGCGACCCGTACCTGCGGACACAGATACCACCGCTTCATATCCACAATTCTGAACAGTCCTTTCATAAAACTGACTTCCCTTTCTGTCAGCAGCGTCTTCTGACGTTGCCAGTATTCACCGCCGGACAGTATTCGCTCTGCATCACCGGTCCGTATACCTGCCGCATGCAATTGCATCAGCAAAGGAGAATGCTGATTTACACTTCTGAGGATAATCCGGATAAGTAACGCTGCAATAATCAGAACAATGAGAATAAAAATAATCAGCTTCATTGTTTATCTGCTCCTGGTAATTAATTATTGCTGAATTATTACCTTACATATTTCCATATCTCTTTTGGTATCCTGTCATATAACTTTCCGGTGATTAATTCCGCTAACCGGTGGTCTGCTGCTGAATTAAATGATTCACGTTCACTGTTTAATAAACTGTCTCTGTTTTTATGAATAATTTTTTCCAGCGTATTGACTGATGAACATCGCCGTAACTGATACAGCCATTCCTGTTTTGTTTTCGCCATTTTTATTCCCGCTGAGAACAGATGAATGATAAGATTGCCATCGCTTTATTTACGGTGTCTCCATATCCAGGGGGGAACCGGATCAGCATCTGACCAGAGCCCACGTTTTTGTTGTCTGGCTTCGTTCTGAAGGACAGGCAGCACGGGATCTGTGTTGTACTGCTCATATACCCAGGCAGCCCCGGCCCGGACCATAAACTGATTAACATTCATTCCGTCTGGTGCATAAACCTGCCCGAGAATACGACCATAACGATCTCGCTGAAAATATGTGACGGTAACCGTTTTTCCTGCAACCAGTGATTTCATCATGTCCGTTGACCACCGGCCATAATCCTGTTTCTTTTCCGGTGCATCAATATTTATCAGCCTGATCCGCACTGCCTTCCGTGAGTCCATGACCTCGATGGTATCACCGTCCAGTACACGAACAACCCGTCCATGAATATCTGCACACAATACCGGCCATGAAAAGATAAATAATACCAGTGGAATATATTTCCTCATGTTATTCTCCATATCAGATAAATGGCACCTGTATTTCAGGTAATCCTGAATATCGCAGCACACACTGAATAACACCTTATTTTGTGAAATTAATCACAAAATATAAAATCACGACTTAATATGGAAAAAACTCTGTGCTACTCAGAACTGTCCGGTCATACTTTCCGACCGGATATTAAAAAAAGCAAATCTCATGCATTATTCAGCCTTCTGAATCCCTGGAGTAATGAAGGCTGCTTTTTCGTTACACCCTTCCCCGGCAGCGCCGGTGGCAGTGTTCAGCCCTTTTTCGGGCAAACTGCTGCCAGTCTGTCCGGGGAGCAGACTGCGCAGCCCGTAGCCATGCCTCAGCGGCTCCCGGCCAGTCCCCCCTGACTTCCAGCCGGACAGCCCGGCGTCCGACCTGCCGGTAGCGCCATACCCCGGAGTTTTGCGAATCACGCCCTGTTCCGTTCATTTTCCTTCCCCCTTTAATCCAGGCCGGTGAATGTGTTATAAATTTTTATAACCTTCTTCTGCCGGGTATGGAAGAAGGTTTCAGAGAAGCCTTATTTTTCCGCCTCCTTTAGTGTGAAGGAGGCTTTTTTATTGTTCATCAAGCACGGCCTGAAGTTCTGCCTTTATCCGGTTCTGGCGGCGGATTTTATCCAGACGCTCTGCCGCATACACTTCTTCCTCCTGAGAAATATGCTCCGTCACATACCCTTCCGTGTCATACCGGCAGGCACCGGCTTTCATGGCACACAGATAGCTTTCTGAACGGGTGATGGCCTTCAGCGCCCTGCGCAGTTTTTTATGCGAGAGCGGGATATTCCGCTGCGCCACGTCTTCCAGTAACACGTCCCGGATACCGCAGGCCAGAAGTCGGGGTGTGTCACCGTCAAATAATCCCGGCCACCAGGGTTTCAGGGTGTTCACGGCCTCATCCAGCGAGGGCAGGTTCAGATAAATGGACAGCGCCTGTCTGGCCTGCGCTTTTTTTGCTGTCAGCTCTGCTTCCCGGGCAGCCTTCTCCGCCAGTTTCTGCTTTTTCACCTTCCATTTTGGTGGCGTGGTGACATTGATGATGGTTTTCCGGCTCCGGGTCGGTGTTTCCCCTTCCGTTTTCCGTTTCAGTGTCAGTACCGGTCGTTTCTGCTCTGTCATGATTGCCCTGACCTTTGTGAAAATATGTCCTCCAGGTCGTTGAAACTACTCACTATGATATTAAGCTGACCTCAACGACCTCTGACATATTAATACCGACAATTAAAGATGTTTTTTAAACCATTGCGTCTGTACTGCCGCCACACGTTCAAAAAACGCGCCTTCATAAATATCATAATGGCATGCGTCAGCTTCCTCGTATAATTCCTTAGTACCAGAAGCAACAGCATCATATAAGGCTTTTCCCTGTTCTGGTGGATTAACACTATCCTGGCCGGCAATAACAATCAAAACTGGGCACTGTACTTTGGCTGCGCTCTCTGCCGGTTTATATTGCAACGTCTCCATAACCGTAAGGAAAGGTATTTTTATATCCATTTCAGGATACTGACCTTTTACCTTCTCGAAGAATACCTTTGATTCATTATCACTCAGTACCCGGGTAACCCCCACAAACATCTCTTTCCCGGTGTTTTTCTTCTTCTCTGCCATTTTATTCAGCGTGGACAGAAAAGACGCTCTCTCCGATTCATTCATCTCTCCGGTAACCAGAACATCACCGTCAGCAAAAGCCAGCTGGCTGACAATACATTTTACGCGTTGGTCCTGCGCAGCTGCACTGAAGACATGCCCCCCTCCCAGCGATGTTCCCCATAACCCAATACGCTGATTATCAATACATTCCTGCTTTTCTGCCCAATTGATAACTGAAATAATATCTTCGGTCTGCATTGCAGGAACCAGACGCCCTCGTTCTCCATCACTCTCACCGAATCCTCGATAATCAAAAGTAATCGTTGCGAATCCTGCTTCTGTGAAGGCATTCGCAAAGCAAGGGAGCAGAACATTCCTGATACCGCAAAACCCATGGCATAAGATAATCAAAGGATGTTTTATATTTCCTTCAGGAACACGAAATGTCAGGGCAATACCTTCAGAGAGTTTGTGATCCGTAATTTTCATAAATATCCTGTGTTATGTTGTTTATTAATAATCAGAATCAGCGTCAGTATCATACCAGTCACAACGCCAGAACGCCCAGCACAGCCAGATGACAGGCGTAGAATACCGGGAAAAAATCCCCGGGCCAGAAACGGGGTAATGATTTTCCTGCACACGACACCAGACCAACGGTCAGCACCGTCATTACAAGACCGGCCACCGCCGCTGCATCACTGGAGGCAAGGTTAAGTGCCGGAATAACGGCCAGCAGGCATGCAAGCAGCGCCAGACGTTCCGCTCTGTCTTCCGCCCGGTACAGTCGGTAACTGACCGCCAGCATCAGCAGCCCGGCAATGCCGTAACTGGTGCCGGACAAAGGCCCCCACAGGGCCATCAGAAGAATGGCCGCTGCTGTACGCCACCCACTGCGCGTTTCACACCACGTCAGCACCTGTGCCGCCACTGCAAAGGCAAACAGGATATTCCCCTCATACCTGGGAAAGCCGGCCAGATAATATGCGAACTGGGCAATAATTCCCCATCCCCACAGCCGGTTAATGGCCGGTTGCCGGATATGCGCATGACGGGACAGATTCAGCCCCCACACCAGGGCAAACAGCGGAAAGGCTCCTCGCCCGGCCAGAAACATCCATTCCTGCTTCAGCTGGAATATCAGATTGATGTGGTCCAGTACCATCAGCACCAGCGCCACCGTTTTGATGATATCCCGCTGTCCGGGTGACCAGACCAGAAACGACTGCAACCAGGTATCGGTCCGTGCAGCCAGTGAATCGTTACGTGTCGTGTTCGTGTTATCCGTTGTCATCAGCGTTTATCTTCCTGTATCAGTCTCCGCCCAGGGTTTTCTCTTTCTGCAGGTCACGAACCATATCCCGCTCTATCTGCTGCAGACGCTCCTGCAGCAGATTTTCCCGGGCAACCTCCCGGACCGCTTCCTGCTCCCGTTGTGATTCACGCAGCACACTCTCCGGCAGCGCGGCTTCCCGTTCAGTTATGTCAGCCCGGTCACGCTCCTGCCCGGCAATTTCCCTGACAGCCTGCTCTGTTTTGCCATCCGGCAGGTCAGGTTTGTTCTCTGCCATTTTACGGACAATTTCATCTGCACGGCGTTCCGTTTCACGGCGGATGGCCTCTTCAGCCTGCCGCTGTGCCAGCACCTCTGCCGTGACCGGTTCGCCATTTCCGGCTCCCGGCTGGACACTGTTGTCCGGGATATCCCCCCACACGCGACCACCGGTGATGGCACCGGGATTCCACGGACGACCTTCACCGGCGATTCTCACCACCACACCGCTGTCAGGATTATCACGGGCAATCCGGACACCATCCTGCATATTATCAGCCAGCAGGCTCTCTCCGTTACGGCTGCCCTGCAGGGCCACGAACTGCGCATCCCCGCTGCCTTTCACCCGTCCTTCACCACTGAATCCCCGCAGCCCGTTTCCGTCATCCGTGGTCAGTGGGTTCAGCCAGATACCTGCTGACTTGCCGTTACGGTCAAACGCCGGCAGTGCCACATACGGCTGCGGATATTTGCGCCCCGGTGCAATAAACCGTGCCGGACTGTCTCCCCCGGCCAGCCCCGCCTGACGGAGAACAGCACGCCCTGCCGCCACGTCCCGCAGTTCCCGCGCCGTACTGAACAGCCGCTCTGCATTCATGACCTCCCGGTCCGGTTTCGGCTCCAGCACATCGTGGGCAGTTCCTTTCTGTACGGCATTGTTAATGGCATCCGTCCAGCCCTGACGGTTATCGGTGTACACCTGCACATGCTGCTTCATACGCGACAGGGCCACGTAGGCTGACTCAAAGCCGGCCATCTGTTTCCGGTTACCTTCCGTGCCTTCAAGCGCGATGGCAAAGGTTTCACTCGCCCCCTGCGCACCGTGGGCAGTGATGGCATAGGCCAGGTCAATATGTTGCTCTGCCCGCTCCTGGCCGGGGCGAATCACCCGGGTCTGCTGTCCGTCCGATAGCGTGACACTGTCACCGGAAACCGCTGTCACCGTCCAGACGCTGTTGGCCACATAACCGCGCTCCCGGTCACTCTTCGTGAAGCGCATCCGGTCGCCGGTCCCCACCCGGATTTTGTCTGGTGTGTACAGTGTGACACCTTCAGCCACCGCCTCCCGGGGCGAAATCAGCCGCGTGTTACCTTCCGCATCCTGCAGGGTTATCAGCCCGTCATCCTTGCTGATACCGGCAATCCGGTGATACACACTATCCACCAGGGCAAGGGCATCCGGGGTTTTCTCCCAGGTGGAGAGACGACGCAGTTCTCCGTCACGTATATTCGCTGTGTTCAGGACAGGCACCATGACCTGCTCTTTGCCCAGCTCACCGGCCTTTTCCCGTGCATCATGAATCATGCTGTTCAGTACGCGCCGGTCCTCATTCAGGTGCGTGACAATCAGCGTCTGCTCCCGTGCTTCCGGTGTCCTGCCGGTATAGTCGCGGACAATGGCCTCATACAGTGTCATGGGGATATCCGGGAAAGCCTCGCCTTTCAGCATCGCCTTCTGCTGCGCTTCTGCCAGTTTCGCTTCCTGGCTGTGACTGAACTCCGTCACGGAGTGCTCCGGTGCCCATGCGCCCTCCAGACGTGGCACCTGAGACGGTTTCACACTCTCAAGCCCGGACAGTGCCCTTTCCACATCCCGGTTAATCAGGCTGTATACCGCCTCCCGCAGTTCCGGCGTCTGACGCACAATCTCCTTCATGATGGCCACATCGGCAGCACTGCGCGTCTGCTGGAGACGGAAAGGCTGACCGGGCGCGATGGCCTGCAGCTGGTCCGTGTCACCGCTGGCCACAGCACGACCGCCACCGGCCGCAATCAGGGCGTATGCCCGTGCCATGTCGGTATTGCCCACCATTGAGCTCTCATCGAGCAGAAACAGCGTGTTGCTGAAATCCGGCGTTTCTCCGCTGCGCTGCTGCAGCTGCGTGTCATGCAGAAAGGACGCCAGTGTCTGTGCATCCACGCCGGCGCTGCGCATCTCACCGACCGCACGGTGCGTGGGCCCCAGCCCCACAACCCGGGGACGCTCACTCTCCGGCAGCATGTTCACGGCTGACATCACCGCCCGGAACTGAGTGGTCTTACCCACACCGGCATACCCCTGTACCACCGTGAAACGGTCGGACGTTTCCAGTATCATACGGGTGGCGGCACGCTGTCCCGACGTTAACGTCTCCATGAGTTCGCCGGGTACTCTCTCCATCAGCGGCGTGACCGCCTCCTTGCCTTCGAGAATATGGCGAAGAATGCTCTTTTCTGCCTCATACGACGCACGGGAAACCAGCAGGCCTGTGCCATAGCCTTTTGCCACATCCACATACAGTAAGTCACCGCGTTTTATCTGCGCATTGATTTCCCCTCCCAGTTCAGTAAAACCGGTTCCTTCTGCAGCAAACGACTTCGCCTCTGTCAGCAGGTCCACCATGCTGAAGGCCAGGTTTTTACTTTCCAGCACAGGAAGGGCCAGATGAATGGCCTGCTGTGCCGGCGTGTGAAGCCCGGCTTTCTGCAGACTGATAGCGGTTTCCAGCAATGTCTCACCGGCACGCGCCTTTATCTGCTCAGAAACCACCGTAAAGGACGGATGGCGGGCGAGTTTTTCCGCAGTACGGGTTTCATCCAGTGAGGAATACAGCCGGACATCACGACCGCTGCGGGCCAGACCGTTCAGGGTGGCGTTGTCCATTGCCATCTGTGTGACGGAGGCAAACACCGTCGCACTGTCACTGACGGAATGCCCGGGCGTTTCCACCCAGCCGTTCTCCAGCTTCAGTGCCGTGAACGGTGAATCAGCCACAGGCAGGGTGGCCGGTTCAGCCCGCCCCGGCACAACAACCGTCATCGCATCTTCACTGACGGATGCCACCTGCAGGCGGTCACCGCCGGAGACGCGGAGTCCGGGAATTTTCCCTGTCACCCTCAGTCGCTCGCCGTCTGCCACCGGCATTTTTTCCGGCCGGAACAGCGACCAGCTGCTGTCCAGGGAGGAAATACGCACCACCTGCGTTTCGCCCTGCGCATCCCGCAGGGTCAGGCTGTGACTCTGCGCCGTCACCCGGTCGATAACATAGCGGTCATGACTGCGTGTCTCCGGGTTCCACTGCTCCATCACCATCCCCGGTCGGTACATATCCCGCAGATAACGGCTCCGGCTGTCCAGCCAGACCGGTGACAGGGCGGTCATGGTCACCTCCGGGTGTCCGAGCACACCCTGTGTTTTCAGCTCACTGCGAATGGCCTGTGTCAGTATGGCCTGTTCCCGTACCCCGCTGACCTGTGCCACGCTCTCTTCTCCGGCTTTCACGCTGGCCGCAAAATCTCCGGCCAGCCGGTCATAGCGGACATTCCGGTCCGGTTCACTGATGATGGTTGCCGGTCGCTGTTCTCCGCCCTGCCAGCGATACGTGTTCACCCCGGCATCCTTCATGGCCATCAGCGCACTGCCTGTACCGGTTCGCTGCCCGCTGTCGGTTATCAGGACCTGTACGTTATGACGTGCGGCACCGTCCAGCAGGGTTAACGTCTCTTTCAGGGAGAGTTTTTCGCCCTGGTCGACGATAACGGTACTGCCCGGCGTGAAGGCCATGCCCTCCTGCAGCTGACGACGTCCGGTTATCAGCTCACCGGACAGCCGTTCATCCTGCTTCAGGTTCATCTGCGAGCGACGGTCAGCGGCGATAATCTGCACCTCCCGCCCCTGCTCCCGGGCCATCATTGCCAGTTCAGCCACCCGCTCACGCTGCCCGGCTGCACCGCCCTGCCCGGACACAATGGCCAGCGACGGGCGATCCTGTGCCAGAACACTGACGGCATCGCTGTAACCGGCCGTCCGGGGGACACTTTTCTCCGGATGTACGGTCACCCGGTTCTGTTTCATGATGTCACGACTGAGTGCCCGGACTGACAGCTCATCGAGCACATGAATCCCGGACGTGAACATCCCCTTCTCACGATCGAGGGGGATAAGCTGCTCACGGCTGATGGCCTCATCGATACCGGCGCGTGCCCGTTCAATCACACCATTTTCCGGCGGCAGTATGCCGACCGTCCTGGCCAGCACGTCCGTGTACGTGAACTGCACTTTTCGTTCACTTAATCCGGCAATCGCCTGTGTCACCGCCTGCTGCACATCCGGCCCGTCCTGTGAAGCTGGCCCGGGCGCCTGCGTGCGGGTCTCCGCACGCTGATCCGCCGCGTCACGATATGCCCGGATGTCGAACCCGGTTTCCTTCAGCGTCTGCATCCATTCAGCCATTCTGACTTCAGGATCGACGTGCTGTTTGGATTTTCGCGTATCCAGTGCCGCCACATCCCGGGATTTCAGCGAGGCATCTTCCCCGACGGCCTCCCGGATAGCCTGTGAGCGTCCGGAAAAGGCCTCCACCGGTACGCCCGGCATCTCCCACATACCGTGCTTACCGACCACTTCGGTTTCATAACCCAGCGCCTCAACGCGCTGACGTAACTCACTCTGATATATTTTCCCGAACGCAATCCGGTTCGCTAGCACGTTCTCGGAAAATCCGGTTTTCCCCACTTTGTCACTGCTCAGTGTCTTCCACTCGCCGTTATGCTGCGTGACATTAGCCACCACTACATGCGTGTGTAACTGTGGGTCCTGATCGCGACTGGTGTCATGGTTAAACAGTGCCATCACCAGATTACCGGTCAGCACCGTTTCTGACTGTCCGTCCGTCATCACCCGTGTGGAAGCCAGCGCCTCCACCTGACGGACAGCAAAATCCACGGCCTGGTTATGTGCATCAATAAGACGTTTATCCCCCCCGAGCATGGCCATCATGGAGACACTTTTGGGGGCGGAGAAGGTCAGGTCGTAGCCGGGACGATGCTTATTACTGCCATCCTGCATGCGGCTTAAATCCGCCCCGTCCGGCAGCCTGCCCTCCAGAAGACGGGTAAAAACATCCTTATCGACGCTGCCCTGCAGCCCAAGCTGTTCAGCCCCCTGACCAGCCCAGCGTTCTCCCATGCTGCCCAGCACATAGTAATTATCCTTGTCGGTGTAATAGTTTCCGGCACTGCCTGCCGATTTAACAACGCTGAAACTCAACATCAGAAATCATCTCCCGGCTCAACATCCTCCCCGCGCTCCCGGTGCACATTAATGTTCACCTCTTCACGACGCTGCATATGCTGCTGGATGTCCGGATGATTTTCCTGTTGCCATGCCTCATAAGCGGCCATATCCACCACTTCACCGGATTCACTGATCCCGGGTGGCAGTTGCTGTTCCATCTCTTCTTCCGGTTTCATTTTCAGCTCCTGCTCGATCCCCCCTGCCGGAACACTCACACCTGCATCTGACTTCTTATCATTGATGACAGAAGACACTGGCTGTTGTGGCTGTTGTGGCTGTTGTGGCTGTTGTGGCTGTTGTGGCTGTTGTGGCTGTTCAGCCTGAGTCACATCTTCTCCGGAGGCAACCTCCGGTTCAAAGAGGCTGGCCATCTGACGACCTTCTGCTTCCCTTGCGGCAAGTACGGCACTCAGACGGTTCTCCATTTCCGGGTTGATGTCACGCGGAATAAACTCCGGAGCGACCTTCGGTCGTGCCTGATATTTCAGAGAGAGTTTGACTGCCGGATACGGTCCGGGCAGAGTGACATAGCAGGTCAGATCCGGCAGAGACTGAATGTCGGAATAACTGACCAGCGTCTGACGCTCCATATCCTTACCGGTCGATACCCCGTCACGTACCGGGTCAGCACCGTAGGAATACTGCTCGCTGGCTTTCAGGTGCTCTTTCTCACCAATCTCACCGGCAGCGAACTCTGCAATCTTATGGCTCGGGGAACGGAAAAAAGCACGGGTGTTCATGACGTCAAACAGCGTGGCCGCCGCTTTCTCACCGTAGATATCTTCCAGCTGGGCATAGGACTGGATACCAAACACATAACAGCCACCGAACTTACGGGCTTCCGGCAGGATCTCCACCAGATCCGGCAGTTTGTGTAACGTGGGTAACTCATCACAGAAAAACCACACACGACGGTTACGGTTTTCTCCCATTGCCAGCAGACCACGAATGGCAATGGACAGCCACATGGAGATCACAGGCTTCAGGGAGGCATGGGTGTCGGCGTTCGACGAAATAAACAGCCAGCCGTTTTTCTGATCTTCCCGGACACCACGCATCCAGTCACGGATGGTAAAAGACTCACCGTTATGCTCAATCCCCTGCAGGTAACGGATGGCTTTCACGTAGTTGGTCAGCACAGCACGGATGGAAATCGCCGTTTTCTCAATTTTCTCTTCCACCAGGTTGGCCGCCGGTGAATTACGCAGGAAGGTACGCAGTTTTTCAATTTTGATGGAAAGCAGTGTGTCCACCAGTTTGCTGTAGCTGCGGTTGGGGTCATTACGCATCAGGTACGCCGCTTCCGCAAAAATGGTACGTCCTGAACCCTGCCAGAACGGGTCCTCTTTTGTACCCATAGGGATCAGCGTGTTCGCGGTATTATCAAAATCCGGCTGTGTCAGGCACTCCTTCCACAAATCCCATGCGGCACAGCGGGCATCCAGCGGATTCAGGATTTTATCGATGGAGGGATCATAGTAACTTTTAACAAATTCCCCTGAACGGTCATAAATCACCACCATATCACCGCGCTGACGGGCATAGTTGGCCAGACGACGGATAACCTCCGACTTACCGGCCCCGACCGTGCCGTGCAGACAGAAGTTCTGGATTTCGGAATCCCGGATAATCGGCAGGTCGCCAATCCGGATATCGGAGTCCTTGCCGTCTTTTTTCAGCATCCGGGCAACGTCTTTCGGATTGTCTGTCAGCTGACGACCACCTGTGACTTCATTTTCGCTCTGTTGTTTACCCTGACGCCCCAGAATCCAGGAGACAACAAAGAAGGTGATCAGGCAAATAACCAGGGCCACGACAGACGCCAGAACGAATGCAGACCATAGCTGCTCTCCGCACCAGATCATATATTTATCATGCAGTACCTGGGCAGCGTTCATCCGGAAGGTTTTGCCGTAATACTGGATCTCATAGACCGGCTGGGATTTTATTAAATCCCGCATGCCTTCCAGTGACGTACACCACCAGTAAATACAGCCGTTGATAAACGTCTGCCAGCTTATTTTTACCCATAAGACCAGACCAATGAGGATCCAGAAAAAAATAAACAGGCAGTAAAGCATGATATTGGCGATCTGGCTGAACATGCGGATACGCATGGACGCAATCTGACCGCCCTGGGTCATATCCTTTGCGTTAAAACTCATGATGAAACTCCGGGAAAATCTGGAACAGGGCAGAAAAGGATGATGTGGGGTTAATTCACAGAAACAGACCAGGTGTACCCTGTATGCCGGTGGTGATGCCCGCCTGCAGTCCTGCCGGAAGAGACCTTCTCTGTAACAATGTCAGTCAGGCGCAATACTTCAGACCAGTCACTCCCATGCGGAAACTGGATCTGAATAAAAAGGCGTACCCGTTCACGGTGATCCAGAACTGTGTCCGGTTCATAAAAACGGCCACTGTCAGGAGAAACACAGGACGTTTTATTGATGAGATCATACTTATCGGCAGGAGACTGCGATGAAATCGCCCAGGTGATATTCTCCGCCTGGTGGCCATCAATACGACTGCTCCCCGGCGTCCATGCAATTTCCTGCGCACTCGCCACGATGATCTCCCTGGAAACTTCAGCCAGCTTTCTGGGTGTACAGAATACCGGTGCCAGCACACACAGGGACAACAAATTACAGCTGACCGCCTCCGGTTTAAGCAAATTGCTCCCGGATTTTTCAGGAAAAGATATTTTTGTCAGTATTTCAGTTAATTCCTTATGCCTGAGAGAATTAATAAAGTACATGATAAGCATCATGAGAAACAATATAACAATAAGCCCTCCGATAACCACTAAAAGGTCAGTATCAATATTATTGCTGTACAGATAGTCTTTAGTGGTCACTGTATTATCCTGTATCACCGGGGGGTATTCAGTTACAGGCTTCTCAGTAAATTGATTATTCTCACCAACATATTCAGCGATATTGTCTGATGTCATAATGACTTTCTCCGGAAGATCCCGGCTTCGCCGGCAACACTTCACGGTCGCACAAAGAATTTGCACAACCGCTCAGTGTTTTCATATTTATTTCGGAAACGCCGGGAGGTGACAAAATTTATTTTGTTACATCCCGGGGTTGGACAACGAGCAACGCGAGGCGTCAGCAAGGAGGCCGGTCAGATCAGCCTCCTGACGAGGTTCAGAGAATATTTGCGATTGATTTGGCCAGCTGGTCTTCGAGAACAGGCTTCGCCTCTTCAAATTTCAGGTTAACCTTGTTCGCATTTGAGACCACACGGGTCTGGTATTTATGCTGGTTACCCGTTTCAGTACTGGTCTGAATTTTCGCACCGGATGTGCCCTGACGCAGGGCGGCAACATTATCCGTTGTCACCGTTGCCTTAGTACGCTCTGCAATCTGTACATCCGTGATCATGGTATAGTTCACATCTTCCACCATCGCATCTGCAGCCATACCCACCAGACCAGCAGCAAGGCCTACACCGAGTGTGGCACCGGCAGAATTTGAGTTATAGCCGGTAATACCGGCACCTAACGCTGCACCAACAGCTGCGCCTTCATAACCACGGTTCAGCCATCCCTGAGACTCCCGCAGATCCATCTTATCAGCCTTCAGCACATTCGCCTGAATCCAGTAGTAGGCTTTATCCGGAGAAGTCACCACCTGATATCCTTTTGCTTTCACAGCATCAGCAATTTTGCCCTGCAGCCCACTCATGTCTTTATCAGACGTGTTTTTGATCTGCAGAAATACCGTGCGTTCGCTGGCGGGTTCAAGCCAGATGGTCTCACTCATCTGAGTCTTCACCTCAAGGTTACGCTTCTTGATTGCTGTGCTCATCGCACCACACCCTGAAAGGGCCAGAGTGGAACTGACCAGTGCAACCATCATCAATTTTTTTGTTTTCATCCAGAATATCCTTTTAACTAACAGACTCTTTTTTGAACAGTCCTATTACTGAGGCTATAGCAGAGAGATTATAACGATTTATGTCTATAGCATAAATAAAGAAAAAGATTATAAACAAAGCAATTAATAAAAACTCATATAAGAGTGTATGGGCAAATGAAACCATTGAAAAAGCAATCAAAAATGACAAGATATAAGTTTTGTTCTTATCATACATAAAAGATATAATTTTCGACTCATCTCTGAATTTTTTAGGGATAGCAAGATACAACATCATTCCATTAGTAATGGCAACAAAAAGGATAAAACCCATTACGCCACTAAAACATATATCAAATCCGGCATCTCGGATATCAACTTTATCTGCCTGCAAACGGAGAAATGTCGGCCATAATAAAACCCATAAAAACACATACCCACCAGGCTTTATGACCTGTAATAACGGCGGGATATTAACCCCCTCTACAGAGAGTACATCCTTTAGTTTCTGTGTCTCCGTTTTTATATCATAGTGAGTGATCATAATGGCCCCTTCAGTCGTTCCTTTTTATCATCAATCATTTTTTTCACAGCCTCTCCTGATGGCTCAGGTATTATCTTTTGACTTTCTCGCTCTTCATTATATTTATTATTCTGAGATAATGCTTCTGTTTTATGATGATTTTGTAGTTCAGAATACTGCCCTCTTACAATATTTTCCTCGCCACGGATACTGTTCTGAGTATCACCTATATTCCCTTTATATTCTGTGACCATATTATCAACCTGATGTTTTACATCATTCCGGATATTACTGTCCTGCGTTCTTTGATCAATAATGGCCTGATGCCCCTGATGGTCAGCAATAATATCCTGGCTGCCACCACCCGAAGGTACGCTCTCCATTCCTTTACCAATATCGCCACGGGATTCACGCCAGGCATTATCAACACCAGGCTGCACCTGTTCCTGCACAAAAGACCACGCCATCGCCCGGCGGCGTTCTGCAATCTCCGGTGAACTGGTGTTTGTCAGAATAGCTTCGGCATCCTGCGGTGCGTGTTTCATCACATACTGTGCAAACTGTTGCGACAGGTCTTCACTCATCTGCCCACTCATGCTTTCAGTACGGGATGCCATTTCAGCATATTCATGGCTGCGGGTCATATTCGTCGTGTACTGGTCGTAACTCTGTTTTGCTGAGTTCAGGGCTGCAGACAGCTGGTCCACACGGGAATCGGCATTATTGTCCGTATGGCTGCCGGATTCACTGACCTTGCGACTGGTAAAGTAATCGCTGGCCTCTTTAAAGTCTTGTGTAGCCCTGGCATCGATATCATGGCGAGCATCATGGCTGGCCCGGGAACCACTGCTGGCCTGATGCGCATCCTCATCACTCCAGTCAATACTTGCCCGACCACCACCTCTAACACCTACGCCACCACCAACACCAAGAATTCCAGGTTTAACCCCCCATTCAGCATGAGCATCGCCATACATCCCCGCAGAACCTCTCGTACTTCTGGATGCCAGTTCCTGAGTCGCCTGCTCATTACTGATATTATGCGCCTTCGCATAGCTTTCCACTGCGCTGCGCATACGGCTGGCCATCATGGAGTCCTGTGCGCTCATCGTGCTGTCAGCACCACCGGTGACAGAATCACTGCTCCCCCGGTTAGAACCAAACTGACTGAGCGAGTTCCAGGCACTGGCAATACTGCTGCTGAAACCATGCAGGGCACTTTCTGCTCTGTTCGACGCCTCCCGGGCCATTTCCTGTTGTGCCGCTGCAATCTGACGCGTTGCATTGATACCAACCGGTAACCGGGACATCGCCCCGCTCGCATCCATCACCATATTACCGTCACGGGTCTGTGTGGCAGTTGCGCCACTGCCGGTCTGGTACATCATCTGACCAAACGACGTGGTGCTGTTGGTGCTCCAGCTGAAGCCGTTCACGTTTTCCGTCTGCATGTTGCCGTAGGAGTAATTACCGTCAACCACACTGCCTGCCGCACTGGCGGTCGGGCTGATAGCAGAGGAAGCGAAATGGCTGTACACACTGGAAAATCCGGCCCCGAGTCCCCTGACCATCATCCAGGATAATGGCGGGATCATCATGGAAAGATACCCGGCAGTGGAAGCCAGATCGGAGTATTTCAGCTGTATCTGTGAAATTTCTGAGAGCACCACCGGTGCACCGTTCTGCTTCGCATAAAATGTCATGGCACTGTTCAGAATGGCGTACAACATTGGCCATGACTGCAACCACATCAGGGCAAACACATAGCCTTTCAGGACGGACAGCGTCAGTTTGTTGAAGACAGCCGCCAGTACCAGGAGCGGGAAAATACCGATGGCGATCCCCGTCAGGATGGTCTGCGTCATGGGCAGTGTCCGCATCGCCACATGACCGATGGAGACATGTGCCAGACGTTGCTTCTCCATCGATGATGTGGTGGCCAGATTCACCAGGCTGGCCGAATCACCATTACGTGCGGCATAACTGGTGATCCCCTCCTTCAGCGCATTGATGGTGACATTCTGGCGGATGATCTGGCTGGCTGATTTACTTGAGCCATAGAAGTAACTGTAACTGTCGCCAATCAGCGTACTGAACAACAGGTTCGGATCAGGGCGACCACCAAATAACTGCTGGGCATAATAATGCCAGGTTTTTCCGCCACTCTGTGTGTCCAGATTCAGCTTGTCTTTCAGCGAAACCGACGCGTCCTTACAGGTCACGAAATTATTATTGCTGTCGTAAACGCCCCGCAGCGGACTGGGGCGGGAAAAAATCAGCGTGTAGGGATCAGCGGAGGCCATCAGCTCCTCCAGCGTGTATTTGTGGTTCAGGTAAATATCCCCCATCACACAGTTCTGCACATAATCCTGAAAAAGATTGGCGATTTCCGGATTGCGGGACAAAAAGTCGGTGCTTTTTGATACCAGTTCTGCGCCGAACAGCATCCCCGTTTTGCTGTAGGTGACACTGTCCGGCTGGGTGAATATCATCTCGTAACTGGCCACCATTGCATGCCCGATACGGGTCGTCAGTGAAAGTGGCATCGCCAGTCCGACCGGCACATTATCCACCCGGTGAACTTTGACCAGGTCACTGTTATCAATAATCTGCACCGATGTACGGACATTAACCAGCAGGCTGATAAGCACAAACACGGCCACCCAGCCCAGCAAATCCATCACGTTGTGCCGCTGTACCCACATCACGGCCACCGCGAGAACAGACAATGTGAGCGCAATTTTTTCGATGGAATCCCACGTCCGGGTCCCCATAAAGGCGGCAATGGCGTTCAGGTTATTGCTTAACCACTCACCACCGGCAATCACATAGACTTCATTCACAGCGTGCTCCCTCCGAAGTGATAGTTGTTCTGGTAACGGCTGAGCATGCGGGCGGAAAGCTGCTGGCGCATGTAGCTCATCTGACGGTCAACAACCAGCAATGCATCCTGCTGGACCTTTACCTGCCCCTGGAAAACCGCAATCTGTTGCTGTGCCTGATTCAGATTCTCCAGCACACTGTCCAGCACGGTCTGTGGATAGTTCCCGGTGGCAATCATGGCCCGGGCCTGCTGAAGCAGTTCCTGAATGTACTGGAGCATGATGTCGTAGCCGATATAGTCCGTCAGCTGGTAAACCACGCTGCTGGACACACCGAGCATCTGCGGGTCAATAAGATATTTAAAGACGGGGACGGTGGTGCTGGAAATGAAGCCTTTTTCCCTGTCATCCAGTGGAGTATCACTCACCGCTTTATTCTGAATACTGGTGAGCAGTTTTGTAATCTGTGATTTCAGGGCTTTATCCCGGGCGATGGTCACATTTGCATCCGCCACCACCTTCAGACACTTGTCCGAATCGTTGCAGTGATAAACTTTTGCCGTTCCCCCCTCCATAATCGCCCGGAGGATATCGCGGTCAGTGGTACGCGCCGGCAGGGGGGTAATCTCGCTGTCTTCCCCAAAAATCAGCGTACCGGTGAGCGTCATAATAAATTCTTTCAGTTCTTTGTTACCATCAAGCATCCTGTTTTTGGACAGCGAGTCCCAGATGATATTGATGTTCTTCAGCACCCGTTCCTTATCTTTGTCACTGGCCTTGTCACGAACAGACGATGACTGTCCTCCGACCGTGCAGCCCTGACGGGACGCGGCCCAGTCAGCAAAAATATTGCTCTCACCGGCAATGTCCTGACAGACCTTCTGCTGTGACACCTGAGTCTGAGGAAATAATCCTCCGACAATCCCCTGCGCCACCTGACAGGAGCTGAGGTTCATACTGTTAATGTCGCTTGCCATTTTCTGCAGGAAGTCTTTTGCGGTTTTGATTTCCGGCACCGTTGCCTGCAGGGCAAGGTCAAAAAAGTAACCGGCAGCGTTGCTCATAATCTGCTTAACAAAACGCTGCAACTGATCGCCATTAATAAAACTGAACGAGCCGAGATAGGCGTCGATGCCGCCACATCCGGCATTGATATCCGGCAGCGTCATGGAAATCAGCTGGATATTTTTGACCTGGGTGCGGGCATACAGGGAGCCACCATAGGCATACCCGGCGGCCTGCCCCTGCCAGACGCCCGGCTGTGTGGTATTGGAGGCGAAGCCCAGCTTGTTAAAGAACTGATTCATGTCGCTGTTCACATCCGCTGACGCTGTGGGTATGGCCGTCAGTAAGGCGGCGCAAAGAATAAAAAGAGGTTTAATGCGAAGCATTATTGCTGCCCTCCCTTAATGTGTTCTCCCGGCGCATACGGCGTTTCAGCAGGAATATCATGATATTTCCGAATATTAATTCGTACATTGGGGACAGAAAAGATGTAACAAGAAACCCGGCTGCAAGCGCATATAACGTATACGGAATGGCATACATCAGGATGTTCCACATATAAATCAAATTATTTAATTCCGGGTCAGCTTTCCACGAATCAATACCGGCGCTGAAAAAAGCATGCATACCGTGCCATAAAAGCAATCCGGCAACAAAGAAAACCACAAAAAGCTCGAAGTATTTTATGGCGTTATCACAACTGCGCTCAATATTCCGTTTAATTTTTCTGATTTTGAATTCCTGATTCTTTTTGTTTTCTGTCATCATAAGTTTCCTCTGATATTTCTGATGATTCATGCAGACAGGTCATGCGGCTGTAATATATTTCAGACACCGAAATCCATCCCACAATTGCCCCTACAAAAAACACAACAGAAACAGAAAAGGTAAGACACAGCGAAACGACAATTTCCACAGGGCTGGCGGGATAAAAAAGCCCCTGACGGATAAAGGGGATATTCAGGCTGACGATTATTCCCGTCGCGATGCCGGATATTCCGGCAATGAGTAACACCACCTGCTTATTTCGTACCTTTTTCCTCTCCGTACATCTGCAGAACGGTATCCATCCGCGCCATAAAACTGGCGGCATCCGTTGCCCCCTGCAAAAGCGGTAATGCCTCAAGTGTGTTGACGTTGACCAGGAAGGTGGTCGGTGTGGCCACCGGGATATTCGGGAAGAAGGTCTGCATCACGTCCGGTGGCACCGGTAATGCTTCCGGAAAGGCGGTATCCCCCTGACCATCCAGGGTGTAGGGAAAAACGGAAAAGCCGTACTGCTGTGCCAGCTGTTTCAGTACCGGGTCAAACTGGTGACAGTAAGGGCAATGCCCCTGCATAAACAGCACCACCTTCCAGTCGGCCAGGTTAACCTGCCTGCCGTTGCTGAGGCGGAACCAGCGGGGAGCCGGCTTTTCTGTTCTGGCTGATGTGTCTGCTGCCGGTTGTGCAGGCTGCACGGCCATACCCTGCGGATTCCAGAGTCGTTCAATTTCATCCCGGGTGGAGGCCTGCACACCTGTGGCCATCATCAACAAAATGACCGGCAGTAATTTAGTGAGAGACATGTCCGCCCTCCTGCTGCCCTTCCATCATGGCCTGTTGCCTGGCTTCCAGTGCCTCACGCTCTTCCAGGCTGACACGTGCAATCCATGCATCCAGCACCTGGTATGCGCCGAACAGCACAAGGATGGCTGCAATCAACTCCGCCAGAAAAAAAGCCATCCAGGGTTTGCTGTAAACAAGACGGGCGACGATATGAAACCAGACACCCAGGGAAAATACCCACATTCCCGTAATATCAAGCCGGGGTAAAGAGAATCTGCGTTTACTTATCATGTTAAACTCCGGTTATTATTTACATGAGAGTATTCATGTCTGTAATATTCGCGTTTGTGTGATATTAATCAGATCAACCTCATTATTTTGTATGGTTTTTATTACCGTTTTATATGACTTAGCCTGTCATAAGCCCCCTTATAAAAAACCACATCACTCCGGACCATGCTGATGACAACATAATACAAACAAACATCCTTCTGAAACTGTCAAACTTCGTGATAACCGGTATGGTACTGACTGCCATTGAAACAACCGGTACGGCACACTGATTCATAACCGCACCACAAAGAAACAAGAAATTATCTGGCAGCATACATACACTTATGACATTTACTACAAAGAAGACAAACGAGCTCAGCAGATAAACTCCTTTATTATTTGGTCCTGTAAAGAAATAACCAACAACCCCCACGATAAACAGGCTGGCACCTGTAAAAAAACACAAATCCCCTGTATGCATATATAACCTTTGGTTAAAAATTCGGTTTAAAATCTTCAGAAACGTTCAGGAACTGTTTTGCCAGGTCGTCCTGTGAAATAAAGCCGTATGATAACGGGCGAACACTGCCCTGTTTCGGGTCAACCAGCATCATGGCCGGGAAATATTTCACACCGAGGCGCTGCGCCTGCCCCTGGTCAGTCCGGGAATCCGGCAACAGCGGATTAATCACGCCATCCACGGAAACGGGAATAACACTCAGACCATAGGTATCCCTGAAGCCATTAATGACCTGCGCCAGTTGCCCGTCGATGGGGTCCTGCCCCCGGTAAAAGAACATGATGCCGTAGTGTTCAGCCAGTTTCGCAATGGCCTGTCGCTGCTGCGCCTGGTCTGCCGCCAGCTGGTTCCGTACCGTGCCGTTGTAATGGCTGTACTGCAGGTTATAGTCCAGTTCGGGATGTGCCAGCATGGCCTTTTTAGCACTCATGGTGAAAAGCCCGGCCTGCTGAGTCCAGTAATTCTGCAGCCGGAAATATTTAACAAAATTATCCACGCCGGGATACAGAATGGCTTCGTACAGCGCCCGCTTTGTTGCCGTCTGCAGCGCGGCCAGTTTCTGCATAATATCCGGCTCCTGACGGGGGGCTGCAGGTACAGGTTTATTTTCTTTTTCCTTCGGATTTATTTTCTCGTTATACCACTGCCAGCCTGCATCTTTCCCTGACGCCGGAAAAATAAAGCAGCAGAGTAACAGTGGCAGTAATGCTTTATTCATCTTCATTCCTTTCATCATTTTTTCTTTCATCATCTTTCTGCAGGCCAGTCAGGGCAGAAAAACAAAAATACAGAATAAACAGGAGCACACCGGAGTAAAGGATAACGAAAGCAGCGGCAAGCATCCCGTCTGCCGTGGTTTCTTTTACCGTATCCCACGACCAGATAATTACCGGGGAAATGACAATCGCTGTAATCGAAAGCCGGATAAGAAAATCAACAAGACGATTAGAAGTGAATATAACTTTCATCATTTCCCCCGGTTATTTTCCATACCTTACTGTCCTGCCTGTTTCAGCTGGTCAGCAATCTGCTCTTTCACTTTCTGCGTCAGAACGCCACTGTCCGGGATTTTCTGGTTATTCATCAGGTCTTCGTAGAAGTTAGTGAAATCCAGTCTGTCGAACTGAATTTTCTGCAGCTCATCAACCGTAATCCCCCGACAGTCAGGATGCTTCGCACTGCCAAAACTGATACGCAACTGCCCGTTACGCCCCTGCTGCTGGACTATCTGCGCCAGCTTCGAATCAAACTGGCAGTAGCTGCGCTTTTTCTGCAGACAGACACCCAGCACTTTCCGGGAGCAGAACTCGCCCACACTCACCGTCAGTTTATTGTCCTTTGCCTTTCCCAGCGCCTTTTCTTCACTGTTGCACTTCGCCAGCCCCACATCCTGACCCCAGCCGCCATCCTTACAGCAGTTACTGAAGCCGGCTGCGGCCTTACGGCAGAATTTCGCCTCACCCGTGAAAGCCCTGACATCCACACCATTCAGGGCGGCAACATCCTTACCTGCGGCGGCAAGCGCAGCCAGCTGTGATACAGCTTCACCAAAATCACTGCTTTTTCCGCTCTGTGCCTTATCGCATTCACCGTCAAGGCAGAAGACATCACCACCACAGACCATCACTTTTCCTGATGTTTTTGACTCGCAGGAGTACGTGGCGTACTCATGCAGACAGGTTCCCTCATCGGAATAAAACGCGCACTGACGTGAGGCCAGCGTACAGGCCGGATTATCGACATATTTCTGACAGGTGCCGTTATCTGCGGACTGTGTGACATATTTATCCCGGTATGCCCAGCACGCCTGTGTGATGCTCCAGGGTTTACCTTCCATCACACCTGTTTTCGTCCCCCCCGGCTCTGAACACTCAGTACCTTTCAGCACGCCATCCCCTTTATTAAACGGACAACTCTCCACCCACTCCACCCGTGGAACCCATTCTTTATCACGGACCTTCATCCTGAGTTTCAGCGTAAAGGTGGAAGCACCACTGACAAGCGATTCATAGACCATCCTGTCACCATGCCCGTGCGGGAGGCAATTACCGTTTGCAGTACAGCCACTACCGGTCAGAACCTGCCCCTGTGTGACAGAAAATCCGGAGGGCACAGGTATGGTGAAAGTCCCGCTCTGTCCTGTAACCAGTTGCACATTAAAGGTTGTGTTCATAAAGTCGTAACGGGAGTTAAGGAAATATAGCCCTGCATGAGCCGACAGCGAGGCACTTTCCACTGTCCCGGCAACAGGTACGGTAACGCTGAACACCAGTTTCAGACCGTTCATACTGAACCGGAACTGTGAGTGCGGTATCGTCACCTCACGATATTCATCCGTGTACTTCCAGTCTCCGGTGATACTGGCAGTCCGGGAGCAGTATTCCTCCACCATCGTGTCCCGCTCACAGGTATAGTTTGTGAACTCACTGCGGTTTATCTGCTGCGCACTGCACTGCTGCCCGGTGTTTCCCACAATGCTGTCAGCCCGGTTCACCACATCCCTGCCGGTCTGGATAAACGGCGCATCCGGTGAAAGAATGTCTTTCGGCTTGTTCATGAAGGACTCTGTGATGGTTTTTCCGGTTTCACCGGTCGCCCATTCCGTGGTGCCGTCATTTTTCAGGCCGCCATCCCCGCCGGCAGTCACGCCACCGTAATATTTTGTCTCGTCCGGATTCGCGTTATAGCTGGGGATACTCTCCTGTGGCTTAAAGCCCTGAATACTGCCTGTACCCTGCCCCTGAATCTGACGGGCAAAATCAGAACCGGCCCGGTAATCACTGTTGCTGTCAGCCTGTGCCATGCCGGCAACCAGAGCCAGTATCAGAGGTAAAATACGTTTCATTTCCCGGAATCTCCTTTCCCTGCCAGTAAATCATGAGCCACCTGCCGGCAGTCACCCGTGGTGGCCACTTTCTCCAGCGCCTGGCCGACCCGCAGGTTTCCCCGGATGATGTCGTATCCCTGACTGCAGAACACCACCAGTGCCGGTACGCTGCGAATGCCGTACTGTGAAAACAGCGTCGGGTCGATCTGAACACCATCAGTTGCGCCGTCTTTCACCAGGGACAGCACGGCTTCAGCGGTGGTCTTCAGGTCATTATTCACCATGCCCCGCAGTGTGGCCGGAATACCGTAGTGCCGGGTTTCGCCCAGCATCCGTTTCAGCCCCTCTTCGGGAATGGAAAACGACACAAAATACAGGGCACCCTGCCGGGGTTTCCCGTCCTGCGAAGCCTGCTGTTTACGAACCAGCTCATCCAGAAAATGGTTATCTGAACGCTGAAGGGGGTTTTCCAGCACCTGTTTCTCCGCCCAGGCTTTCAGCTGATGGTCAGGTTTCTCTCGCAGTTGTCTGCTTAAATTTTCCTGCTGCTTCAGGAACTGGCGGTTTTCAGGTGTGTTCACATTTTCTGAAGCATGAACAGCAAGATGCATCCCTGCTGTCAGAGCAAAAAGTGCAAATATTTTCCGGTTCATGATATTTCTCACTTTCTGCTATTTACAGGCATGAACTCATCAGAAAAAAGATAATTGAGAAAAACAGCCATAAACGCACATGTAAATGTCACCTTCAGATATAATCTGACAAGTGTCACTTGTTCTGATATATCTGCCTTCTTCCATTCATGAATAATTTCAGCGAGAAAACTGTCAGGTGCAAAATAAAATAATATAACGGGCACCATTACAAGACCAAAAGGAAATAATTTTAATGTTCTGCTTATCAGCCTGAGCAGCACAGCACTTATTTTCCTGAGGTGCTGAATACATTTACTGTCCATTGTTGCCATTTTCATTTCCTCTTATTCATTAAAATGATTTACAGGAATACACAGTTACGTTTACGCCACATCAGGTAGCCGAAGTTTTTCTTTGTGTTGGGCGGATTTTTTCCCGTCTCCCAGCGCATCACACTGCGCCCGAACGGATGGCACTGCCCGCTGTCCGGATACATATTCACCATCTGATAACGCCAGCGTTCTTTGGGCAGGATTGGGGACGGATATTCATTACAGACGGCGTTATTTTTCCCGATGGTTTCCATAATCATGCCCTGACGGTGTAGTTTGAACGCCATGCGTTCACTGACCAGCAGGGAGGACTGCAACGGACTGGACTCATTACTCACCTGGCCATTACATCAAAAGCACTCACCCTTTCCAGCAGGGAGAAAAAACGCTCCTCACTGATAAAAATTTCTTTTTCTTTATTACTTATCTTTCGTAAAAATGATAAAAACTCATAACACACCTTTATTTATATTATACATATACACACACGGTTATATTTATGAGAACCGACAGACTCATTTCCTGCGTTTAACAGGTATAAACTTATCTGACGAAAGATACAAAACAACAACGCTTACCACTGTCAGAATAAGAACCGTCTTCAGATACAGTTTGACAAGCAGTATTTTTTCCAGTGTATCTGCATCCTGCCAGTCGTTAACAATGTCTGAGATAATATGTTCAGGGCAAAGATAAAACCACACCACAGGGCATATCACCATAGCAAAAGGAAACAGTTTTAATACATTGCCTGTCAAACGAATGAACACTCGGGATATACTCATATACATATGAATGTATTTACTGCTTAATTTCTTTTCCATTTAAAATATTCCTCTTTTTGTTTAAGTTACAGGAATACACAGTTACGTTTACGCCACATCAGGTAGCCGAAGTTTTTCTTTGTGTTGGGCGGATTTTTTCCCGTCTCCCAGCGCATCACACTGCGCCCGAACGGATGGCACTGCCCGCTGTCCGGATACATATTCACCATCTGATAACGCCAGCGTTCTTTGGGCAGGATTGGGGACGGATATTCATTACAGACGGCGTTATTTTTCCCGATGGTTTCCATAATCATGCCCTGACGGTGTAGTTTGAACGCCATGCGTTCACTGACCAGCAGGGAGGACTGCAACGGACTGGACTCATTACTCACCCAGCCATTGAACGGGTACATACTTCCCTGCGAACCGGCACACCAGAACAGAACATCGAGAGGCATATTAAAGGCGCTGGCAATGGCATCTGCTGCACAGGCCCCCTGTGCTATCGGATTGGCAAAGATGACAGCTTCCGGATTGAGAATGGTGGTCAGGCTGCTGTCCGTCCAGGTGGGGTCAATTTCAGAAAGATAAGCGATATCCAGGTCACCACCTTCCAGACAGCCCAGCGATGTGATGATGTTCAGCCAGTACGTCAGCGGGTATTTGTACCAGTGAACGTGATAGAACGCCCCGTTCACCTGCTTCTCATCCTTTTTCGCCGTTCCCTGTGCCGTTTTACCAAAAGCCGGCAGGCTGAAGCCCAGGTTAACCATGCATCCCGGTGACCGGGTGACGTCCGTCAGCGCCATCGGCTCCCAGTAACCAATGGCCAGCCCGATACGCCTGAACAGCGGCGGCGGTGCCGGACAAATCTGAATGGGCATCGACGGGTTCGCCGTGTCGGGGACCTTACCCTGACTGACTTTGACACTGCCCAGCGAGAGCGGGAAAATACAGCTCCAGCAGATATCCGTGATCGGGTTTACAAAACGCCCCTCACAGGCAGAATCCGCAGACGCTGCAGGGACATGACCGGCGAGAAGGAATAACATCAGCAGCCACAGGCTTCGCTTCATTTTCTGCCCTCCTCTGCCGGAATAAATTCCACCTTCAGGAAGCGATCGCCGGGAACGGCGCTCACCCGTGCCGGGACCTGATCAATGCCGAGGCGCTGGCAGAGCACACCGTTCTGGTCAAAGTAAACACGGCTGTCCAGAGACTTCTGCATCTCCGGGATACTGCCCTGCACGAGGATAATTTTGCTCTCCAGTGTGGGCGGCGTCTGGCGTTTCATCCAGGCCACCTGCGCCGGATCATCGCCATTGATGAAATACAGCGTCTGGTTAAAAGGCACATACTGCAGCGGATTCATCACTTCACCCTGACGGGCAAACACCCGCCCTTCGTTATCCCGGATATCCGCAGCCAGTCTGACGGACGGGTCAAACAACCGGCTGCCGTATTTCTCCGTGCGTCCGATACCGGGCACGGCAGGGGGCCGCAGACTGTTGCGGATCACCCGCTCCTTAAAGGCATCCATTTTCCGGCCCATCTCACCGGACTGCTCCAGTGCCGTCAGGCGCTGCATGATCACCGTCAGCATGTCCGGCTCCTTTACCGGCCACAGATCGCCCCAGGTGCCAAGATCGGCGGCGGCCACACTCTGCCCCCATATCAGCAGGGCAATCAGCCCCCGGCATCTCATGGTTCCGCTCTCATTCGCCGGGCAATATCCTGCTGGATTTCCCGGGTGATATCCGGAGCCCCCTGTACCACGGCAGGCGACACCAGAATGACCGCGTGGTGTTTCTGCTGCCACGCCTGCAGGCTGGCTTCCAGTGCCGTGTTAAAACGCGCTGAAAGGGCTTTTGACTGTGCTTCTGACAGTTGTTTCTGACTGGCGCTGTCAAAAAATGCATCCACAGTCTGTTTCATGTTGAAGGCGGCAGTCACCGGTGCGTTCAGTCTGACAATGCCGTAACTGACGGCTGCGTTCAGTAACACCATTGCCAGGCATCCCGGCACCGTCCACCACCAGTGGCTGCGTCGGGGGGCTGTAACATCAGTCGTTTTTTGCGTTGTGGTCATGCAACACTCCTGTATTTCTCATGTTCTTCCAGCCAGGCTTCCAGCGAAGCCATCTCCGGCCCTGACTTCTTCCACGCCAGCTGCCACACCGCCTCATGAATACTCAGGCCCTCCCTGCGTTTCTGCTGCACAAACTCAAAATCCGGGCCGTCAGAGCTGTACATGGCGCGGCTTAACGGGTCCACAAACAGACGGTGCCAGGAGGAATGGTTTTCCACCTGCAGCAGGAAGGAACTGAACCACTGGTCTTTGGCCGCACCAAACTTGCCAATCATGTCGCGCTGCAGTGGCTGGAACTGATCCGGGAATAACTGGTTATATTTCGCGAACTCCTTCGCACTCTGTTTGAGGATAATTTTGTAGGAGGAGTTACCCCATGCCGCACGGGCCGCACTGGAGGCCTTGTCAGAGTCAAAGTCGACGATGTTCTGTGTGATGGTGATATAGGCACCGGTATGGCGGCGACAGGTGCGGTAACCTTTTTGAATAAACTCACCGACTTTACGATTTTTGAAGTCCAGCAGACGCCAGCCTTCATCAATGACGTTCAGTTTCTTGAGAGTACGCGGCGTGCGGTACATCCTGTTCTCGATGTAGATAATCAGGGAGAACATCACCGCAACCAGCAGTGACGGACGGTCTTCCAGTCCGCCCAGCTCCAGCACCACCATTTTCGCATCATCCCGCAGGGACGGCTCATCGGAGTTAAAATACTGGCCGTAAGTGCCGTTGGCAGTGTACTGGTCAAGCAGCACAATCATTTCGTCCAGACGGCTGCGGATGGTCGGTGACCCGGCATACTGCTCGCTGTCACTGGCGTTTTTCAGGAAATCCACCACGTCATCAATACGTGCCCTGTTCTCTTTGGCCAGCCAGGAGGCCCTGACCGCCTGCAGCAGCAGACCTTCATGCACTTCATCCAGGTTACCGTTGGGGCTGGCCATCACTGACAACTGGTCACGGACACGCTCCGCTGACTGGTCAATATCGGTGATGTTCGCAAACGGGTTAAAACGCAGGGTTTCACCGTCCAGATATACGCCCCCCATGTTCTCACACAGGGACTTGTAGCCATCCCCCATGTCGAACACCACGGCAAAGCCCCCGGAGTCCAGCACGCTGCGGATAAGTGGCTGTATCAGTCCGGTTTTACCGGCCCCGGAGGTGCCACAGACCGCCATGTTGTAGTTGGTGTTATTCATCCCCTTAAAGAAGATATCGATAAACGCCAGCTGGTTACGGTAGGTGGGCGCCAGCAGACCTGCCGGTGTCAGGGGGTTATCCGCCACTAACGGCATCAGGTTGGCCACATTAAAGCTCTCTGCGCGCTGAACCACACCGGCCTCTTTCAGCTGTTTAAACAGCCCTTTCCCGGCCATAAAGGGCAGGCAGGTCAGGAAATTGCGCATGTGGTTAAAGCGCGGTGAAATCAGCTCAAAACCGTTTTTACGGAAGCTGTTCAGGATGTCCTGCTCCACTTCCAGTGCCGTTTCATTATTGTCCTTGCAGAAGGCTGTGATGTTGAGGAAGTAGGACACGACAGAAGACTGGCCGGAGCCCAGCCGCTGGCGCAGTTCCCCCCACTCCTTCGCCTCTTTCTCCACGGACGGAAACCATTTGGCATAGGAGGTCTTCGACTTCTTCTCCAGGTCCATGTACTTCAGGTTGGCTTCGCTGTGGGTTTTCACCTGGTCTTCCACCACCAGAGTCAGCGTCAGGATGAACGGGCAGGAAATGGACATTTCCGGGTTCAGCAGATTGCTGTAGTTGTCGGCCATGTTCCACAGGAAGGCGATTTCCGGGTTACGGGCCAGATGGAAATTCAGGATGCGGGCCGTGCTGTTCCTGCCGTTCTCACGCAGGCCCAGCGTCAGGTAATCAGCCCGGACATTCAGGTCAAAACTGTCCTCCACACACTGATAATTCAGATCAGAATACGGGTCCAGCTGACGTCTTTTCGGGTACAGAGAGTCCGGATTATGGTTAATCATCTCCCCGACAATCTCGATGAAAGCCTGTGCATCCACTGTCTGTGTGGTGATTTTTGCGCCGTGAAAAGAGGCACGGATGATTTTCACCAGATTTTCCATTTCCAGAATGTCAGCCCGGCTTTTTTTCTTCGAGGGAGAACAGTACGAGATAAACACCCGGTAATGGCGCAGGGTCAGGGGCAGATTCATCCCCTCCGGCAGCGGGAACTGTGTCGCTGCCGCTTTCATATAATAGGCACGGGTAATGGCGTTAAACCGTTCAGCCTGTTCACCTGACCAGGAGAACTCACGCAGCCCGTATTCAATCCTGTCACCAACCAGCTGACTGGACATCAGATGGATACACAACGGAATACCGCGCGGCAGTTTGGTGCGCAGCATGTGATCGAGTGCCTCCACAATGGACTTATTCGCCCCATTGATGGGAATGGCTTCCAGCATAAAGCCCATCGTGGTGTCATTCATGAACAGACCGGATTCCTGGTTGTAATCACGGTACGGCAGCAGACGGCTGAACTGCGGGAAGCTCATTTCGCCCAGAACTTCATTGGCCTTTGCGGATTCGTCAGGCAGTTTCAGTGCTGTGACGAGGGAGTTAACCGCCTGAGTGACGGCCTCAAGTGGGTTATTACTCATATGAGTATTCCTTAGTGCGTTTAAAAAAGGAAAATATCAGTCTGTGGCCGTGGATATATCACGCAGTGCCATTCCTGAAACCACAGCACAAATAAGAGATGGAGGCTTTTAACAGGAAACCAGGATTAACGTTCCTTTACTGAATGAGCATCATTTAATGCCTGAATTTGTTTTTCGCGAATCTTATTGCGCTCATTTTCTCTTACCCGTTTCACCTCTGCCATTTCGTTTCTTTTTCTGCATTCTGATGCGATTTTATTTGCCTTACCAAGTGTTAAAGGTTCAGACTGATAATTAAGTGTCTCCTGAAATGCTTCTGCTGCACAGGGAGTTTCCTGTAAAATCTCTGTCAGTTGTTCTGGTGTTGCAGGTTGTTGCGCAAGGTAAACGATGTAAAAAGGAATACATACAATCATAGCCATAACGCCAACAAATATAAAAGCCAGAACAGATTTTAAATATATCGACTTCATTTCATTTTCCTTCGAAGCAGTAAGCACTCATTGCCCACCACCATTTAGTGTTTTCATCACGCTGTTCAAAGGTTCATTTGTTTTAACTTCAATACACTCCCCTGTATTTCCAAATCCCCTGCCTCCGTGTGACTCGATTATCCGAAGAACCTGCACGCATACGTCCGTATTTGGCATGGGTGTAATATTCCAGCTTCCGCCACCGTTAATATTTTTTATCAGCACAAGAAAAATAAAGGTATGCATTCTTTATTATCTCCGCTTGTATATTAATCACTGAATATCCCTTCAGTTAACTTATGAGGTCATAAAACACTGCAGATTTTCATTCAGATTTACTCTCTTCAGCAAACTTTACTCTCTTCAGCAAACTTCCGGATGGTATCCTGTTCACGCTGACGGGTGGCAGACTCCTGCATTGCATCCACTTTCTCCTGCCAGAGACGCCGGATATCCTTTTCATCCCGACCAGTCAGTTTTTTACCGGACAACAAACGGTTAAGCAGTTCCTGTCTCACATCTGGTACGTCTTCAGTCAGACGCATAAGCCGGAGTAATTCCTGACGACTGAGTACCATGCGTGATTCCTCCGGTACGCTGTAATAATTAAAAATACGACTGAATACCCCACAACAGCAGGCAACGGACAGGCACAGGGATTTCAGATACAGGCCAGAAACACAGAATGTGGCAACACCACAAAGAATAGCTATAACTAAAAATCCCTTACCCAGTGCCATACACAAAGAACCCTGTTTTCTGGATATCCGCTCATGCTCATCCAGAATAAAATCTATTTTTTCATTTTCTGATTTATGCATAGTGTTTCCTCTGCCTTTCCTGATACGCCTGACATTCAACGCACAACGTCACACCGGGAAATATTTTCCGCCGGGCTTCCGGAATAGGATTTCCGCATGCTTCACAGAGATAAACAGGAATACCATGAACATTTATTTTCTGGCGTATCCGGTTTATTCCTGTCATGGTCAGTTGTTCTGTCACTGAATATGCTTCATCGGCTTCATCACTCACGGAATATTCCTCCCGACATGTTCTGACACGCTACCGCCCATCCCTTTTCACGCACAGGGCACTCGTTTTACAGGCAGATTTTGAATACAGAAAGCCCGCCGACATTGCCGGCTGATATACAACTTCAGGGCCAGTTAATTAATACGTGGTTTTCCCCACGCAGACGGTTTAATAACAAAAAACACGCTGGATGGCTGATGATAAACATCCTGGTTATCAATATAAGGCGCTATCCATAATGCTGCCGTCTGCTCACCCGTTCTTAGCGGACGAGGAGGTGTTACCGGCGTAACTGAACTGACCGGAACAACCGTTTTCACTTCCCGGGCAGCGGTAAACAGCGGGCGTGGTGCCAGCAGTTTCTGCTCCGGATGTGCTGTCACCGCAGGTCTGCTGCCGGACGGAGTGGTCGCGGTGATGGTCTGCACCGGCATTGTCCGGAAGTTCCCTTCAGCCAGGCGCGGCAGTGATGCCGCAACCGGCTTTGCTTCTGAGGACTGCTCCAGTTTTTTGGCCTTCTCATTGGCCTGCTCCATCGTCATACAGGTATCGGATGTGGTGGCGTTACACTCAAATTCCGTATTTGTTCCTGCGCAGCCGGAAAGTAATAAGGTTCCCAGCAGAGGAATAAATAAAGAAATCTGTTTCATTGCCCTTCTCCTTTTTTATTACTCCCCACAACAGCAGAAATTAACTCTGCTGTCAGATTTGTTTTCCCTGCACAGGGATGTCCGGAGACCACTGTATTTCCCGGAGAAGAAAATAAGCTCATCGACATTCCCTTCTTCATCACACCGACAGCAGCCATATTAAATTTGTGCGGCAATGATTCAGAACTGAACACCTTCGGAGCAGGAAGAACTATTTTTGTGGTGCAGTTACTGAGAACAGCATGCATAAAATCATCTGATACGTTTTTATCCGGCACAACGCGGGCTGTAATAACATTAATATTACGCATGTTCATTTTTATCTCCGTTGCTTCTGTTTGTTCGGTCATCAGGGAAATAAACATGGCATTTCCTGATTTTTCCCGGCAGGGAAGCGTCTTCCGTATAAACGTCCTTCAGATATTCATCTGCGGTTACCACCCGGATACATTTCATTTTTCCGGGCAGCACCGGATATTTCCCGGTGATCGCTGCCAGCGAGACATACATCAGTGCCAGTGTTGCCCATAATGCGGTGACCAGTTGCATCAGTGACCGGTCAGTCTCCCTGACATAATCTGCAGCATCAGCCGCGCGGTAATGGCAGATATCCTGTATTTCTGATCTGCCTGAAGAATCGGAGGAAGAAAACCAGCATTCACTGACCGGGAACTGTCCGGCAGGTGCTGTTTGTCTTACGAAGTTAATCTCCTTAACCAGTAATTTCCCCGGCGTGGTGTTGTCCTTCCATAAAACAAACAGAGCCATCAGGGCCATTGTGGCCAGTGGCAGAATGACGGTGTACTTCAGACACCAGAACAGTCCTCGCAGAACCCGGGCGACAACATACCGGGCGGCATGGCACGCCTGACGGGACGACATATTATTTGCCATCGTTGCCTCCCCCCTGGCTGCCGGACATAAACTGCTGCGGATTCAGGTTGCCCAGCTGCTTCAGCATCTGGTCAGTATTAAAGCCGTTAAGATGACTTTCAGCTGATGGCGGAACAGGAACCGGACTTTCCGGATTATCTTCTTCCGCTCTGTTCTGCGTGCGCTCCAGCGCCATCTCTTCCACGGTTTTCAGCTGGAAGCCGTCCTGGAACACCACGGTCACTTCGTTGCCCGCACCAATCGGTATCACCGGGTGATACTGTTCGGCACGTTTGATGTAGTAGTCACTGAGCGTCTGTGCGGCTTTCGATGCGCCGCCACCGATACCCATTTTCAGGACATCACCAGCCCCGTAAGCGGCTGTGGCACCCAGCCCGACAGCCGGCTGGGAGGCGCGCTCCATTCCCTGACCGATACCGTCAACAAATCCCGCGCCCCATGCCCAGCCGAGGATTTTGCCGTTACGCATCACCACTTCGCCCTTGATACCGTTTTTACCCCGGAAGCTGACATGCCCCTTAATCGGCATATCAATAGTTTTGCCGTCCTTCAGGCAACTGATATTGCGGGTGCGTACAATGGCACGCTCACTGGACACATCCCCCCAGGCTTCCAGCCCCACAAAACATCCCGTTGCGTCATACGTCTTGCTGTTCGGCATTTCCACCAGGCCGGTGATACGCAACTGCATCGGCACCGTGGATTCATTACCGGTGACTGAGGCATTGGCATCCGCCCCTTCAATCAGCATGGCTTTCGCAAAACTTCCTGACGGAATGTACGGCAGCGATGTTCCCTGTTTTCCCTCATTACGGGTAAACACCTTACGCTGTATCCGGTTAGGCACCGGCACAGACTGGTACGTCACCTGTGGTGGTGGCGTGACACCATTCCCGGGATAAAACGCCGTCGGCGGTGGAACAGCAACGCTGCCCTGCGGCGGGAAGGATACGGGGGTGTTTCCTGGCTGTGGTTCGCCTTCCGGCCCGGGCGGTGAGGCAGGCATCTGAGGTACAGGCTCACCGGTCGCCGTGACGGGATTAGCACCCAGGGCTTTTACCTGCTCTGCCAGGGCGGCATTGTCCTGTCCCAGCTTTTCAATACGACGCTGGTCATCACCGCGCTGTTTGTTCAGGACATCCAGTTCACGACGGATTTCCTCATACTGCTTCTGCATCTGCGCTGCCGTCACCTGCATCTCTGTGGTGGCATGCTGACGCACCTTGTCATCAAAGGTCGTATCCACCACACCTGTCATATCCGGCACAGGCTCCTGTTCAGCTACCGCCTCACCGTTACCGGACATGTCCACATCAGACAGATACAGTACCCCACCAATCGCGGAGGCTGCACAGACAACCACAATCCCCAGCCACAGGTACTGCTTGCGTTTCACAATGGTATTGATACTGGCCATCAGTTGCCCTCCCCGTCACGGATGACATACACATCCATGCGCGCACCTGCCAGTAACTGGCTGGCAGGCTGGCTGAACATCACGGCACGGGTTCCCGGCTGCCAGAAATCACTTTCCCGGATATTCAGGGCAGACAGCGTTTTATTTTCCACGGCAAAGCGGACCATCTTCAGGTGATTCCCCGTCCATACGGCATCTGCCACTGAAGACAGCCCCGCCGGGGCCTGCAGGGTTTCCTTTGTCACCGGGACCTGATACCAGCCTGCGGGTAATTTTCCGCCACGGACGGCCTGGCTGATGGTCACAAGCAGGGATTCGTAAGGCGTGGACGTTTCCCACGCGCCGGCTTCTTCTCCGGTTCCGCGCAGGTCACTGACCAGCTGAATGGTACGCCCCGCGCCTTCACGGGGAACAGCCTGAATGGAAAGGTTCAGACCACGCTCTGTTTCCAGAATGAACGTAAAGGGCTTTTTGTTGACGGTGGCCACCACCACACCGCCGGAGGCGGTCTGCTCATTATTGGTCAGGGCACCATCCAGACTGTTCACGGCGATAATCCGGTCACCGGGAACGGTAAACAGATTCGGGCTGGTATTGCTGATGGCAATACTGGCCTGACCACCGTTCACCATTGGCACCACAGTGGGGGACAGCGTACCGTTTGCGGCCATCACGCTGCAGGAAAAAAACAGGCCGCCGAATATTATTGCCGTATTATTTTTTCTCATCGTCTGTTTCCCCGAAATTATCCAGCCAGGTCACCCCGTTTTCCCGCTTCAGAATAAGGATGTAATGTTTGATATCAGTAAAAGGTTCGGAGTTACCAATCCATGTTTTCCGAATTCCACGGATTTCCACACGACCATACTGAGGCCAGACACGGACACTGGTCTGGAAAAAAGCAGAATTCACGTTATCTTTTTTAATGAGTTTCGCTTCTTCAGCCAGAATAACTTTCATCTGGTTCTGTGCACCCGGACGGATATATTGCAGAAGCGCCTGATGTGAAGCATCGACGATTTCCGGTGAGACATTCAGACGGAGGGCAATAAATGACAGCGCCATCTGCTGCAAATAAGAGGCATCGGCACTGTTCTGTGACACGGCAAAGGGCACATTAAATCCCATTGGGGTCACGGCAGTGCGTTGCTCATTCTGAAGACGGTAGTTATTCACCCCCTGAATGAGGTTAACAGAGAGGCTGAGAACAATAAGCACTGACATAAATATAAAGGCGATGGCCATTACACGACTGGTACTTAAACGGGCACCGTGTTCCATATAACAATCCTGGTATCAGTTCTATTTAATCCACTGCCGGAAACACGAATCGGGAACATTATGAAAAATACCGCGCAGCAGGGCTGTTGGCATATACCAGTAAATCAGGTCACGTAACCAGGAACTGCCCCGCCCTTTTTTCAGTTTTTTAATCCCGAAATAAACCAGAACCGCTGCACCAATACCGAACAGATATTTCGATGTTATGATACCCCAGCCAATACAGATTGCTGCGGGGATCAGTTCATCCAGTGGCAGGCCAAACCAGCGGCTCTGGTTGGTCAGTGTTTCCGGGAAACGATATTTCTTAAGTTTATTCTCGTCTCCCGACATCGTTTTATTTCCTGTCAGAATCCGGCAACAGACATACCTACTGCAATAAATACAGAGAGTATGGCAAAGCCGACCAGGAACTTGACGTTTTTGGTCATCATGTACATGACCGCACCGACCAGCACCTCAGCCAGAACAACCCATTTAACGATACTGGAGTCCTTACCGAAGGTCGCCTTAACCGTTTCCTGACCTTTAGCCATCAGGTCCGTGCCTTTACCAGCAGCCATAGCTAACTCAGGGAACAACATCATCAGAACAGCAACCGGGATCACTGCACGAACCAGGCGAAGCATATTCAGACGAGTGAATTTAGAAAAAAACGATTTCTTTTCAACGGGCGCAGAAGCACCCTGAACACTTAAAACAGTATTCATATGATTCCTCTGATTAATATTGACAGATGAAAACTAAAGTTCTTTAAATGTTGACTCGTTCTCTTCGATCACCTCCCTGAATATTTCTTCATTATAGAAATCAGGAAACCGTTTCAGATGATCTCTGAGACGGATCTGAACCTCTATAGTTTTACTTCTACCGCTACGATCTTTGGCCCGAATAAGTCGGTTATTTGTATCTTCATCGAGATACACTGAAACTGTTCTGCTTATCCCGCCTCTCGCGTTACGCCTCCTCACTCAATTCACCTCTGTTTCCCGACTAATAAAATCATGATTGCACAGAAACCGACGAAAAAAAACACGCCAAAATTGGCGTGCCTTATTTAACATTTACTTAACACCATAAAATTCACGAATTATACTTAATAGCGAATCTATTTCTCCTTTATAGATACATGACACTCTGAATAAATCAAAGTGTTCAAAAAATCCTTTTATTTTCCGTTTAACTGGTTTAATTCGATCCTCAGATGCTCTGTCTGTAATACCCAACTCTCTGGCAATTGTTGCGTGACCAACACCCAGCATATAAAAAGAGAAAACAACCAATGTCCCTGGAGAAAGATCATTCCATATCGTTAATTTATCAGAAGTATTTGTATTACTTCCACTCTGATTTAACGCAAAAAATGGATAATCAGGAAACGGATTAATTTGCCATAAAACAACAGATTCGTCATTATAAAAAGAAACATTCTCCATCCTTATCTGATAGATTTCGCCATGAAAATTAAAACGACGACAAAATGCAGAGCCATGTCCAAGAGCCTGGCATTCCAGTTCAAGTGATGAAAGAAAAATTTCAACCTGCAGACGTATATAACTCTCTCCGGATAAGGGTTTATCTTCTCTGGAAAAGAGTTCAATAAAAGCCCCATTGGCATAAAGGATTTTCCGGTTGTTGTTACGGACACAAACCGGAACGGGAGAATTTCTGTAGATATTCTGAACGTTAAGGATGTATTTATTTACAGATTGACTGTTAAGTGGCCTTTCTCTACGATCCAGCGCACACATAGGAACCTCCGTTAAGGATTCTATGGACAGTCGATGCAGGGAGGTCTGAACTCCCTGCATCGGCGATTTTCAGTTTCAATTTTTAACGTGGCATTAACCACGTAATTAATATAACCTTTATGCGGTTAATTGTCATCAAATTGAACCAGATCAAAATCCTGTTATTTGAAGCAAATCAACTTTTAATTCCTTTTTATTCCTCATCATTTTCTGGAAAGAACCTCTCCATCTCAGATGACACCTTATCCCTGATATCTTCGACCATATTCGCATATTCAAACTTTGGATTCCCGGAAACATGAGGGCTTAGTGACTCAATACCTAAAATCTTAGCAACTGTTGACTGTGTTTTTACCGCACATTCAAGAAGTACCTTATTAAACTCAGCCTGATTGAACGCTGACTCTTTACGCTCCATCTGAGCCTCATGTACACGAAGCCCTAATTCGAGAAGCATAGTGGATATGCTTGAGAAACTTACATCTGTACTTTTAGCTCCTTCTGCACGTCTTCTTTCCACAATTTTATTTATTTTATAGACAATTTCGTCACTGACATAAGCCTGCACTTTCGCCATATGTATACCTCTTTATTTTCTTATCGCATCAAATTTATTTCACATATAAAAAAATGACAATTCATCGATGAATCGAATCGTGACGCAAGTTACGAAAATTACGATTCATGCAGCAAATCACATCACGAATTGAATCTAGAGTCAATTCGCTTTAACTCGTTGTTTTATTATTACTGATTCATCTATGAGTTGCGTTAAATTCATAGGTGAATCATATGCGATTCACCTATGAATCCTTTTTATAATGTAAAATAAATTAAAATACATTATTTAAAACATAAGTTAATGATTCAAATAGCAAATCAGCAAAAACTTGTTTTTGCGTAGTGTGTGGTGCTTTTGGTGGTGAGAACCACCAACCTGTTGAGCCTTTTAGTGGAGTGGGTTAAATTATTTACGGATAAAGTCACCAGAGGTGGAAAAATGAAAAAATGGATGTTAGCAATCTGCCTGATGTTTATAAATGGGATCTGCGAAGCCGCCGATTGCTTTGATCTTGCAGGTCGGGATTACAAAATAGACCCGGATTTACTGAGAGCGATATCATGGAAAGAATCCCGTTACCGGGTTAATGCCATCGGTATTAATCCGGTAACGGGATATGGCAGCGGACTGATGCAGGTAGATTCCCAGCATTTTAACGAACTGGCCCGCTATGGAATTAAGCCGGAACATCTGACAACAGATCCCTGCATGAACATTTATACCGGTGCTTATTATCTGGCAATAGCCTTTAAAAAATGGGGCGTCTCCTGGGAGGCCGTTGGTGCATACAATGCCGGATTCAGGAAGACCGAACGCCAAAACCAGAGACGTCTTGCCTACGCATCAGAGGTTTACCGGATTTATACTTGGATAAAGAGCAGTAAAGGCATCCGGGTTCCGACCACGAAGAAATCACTTTCCCAAATTAACAGTGTGCAGAACAATTAATATTGTATACATTGTCAAATACCGGTTATGCCGCGACAGCGGCATGGAAGGCCACACACAAAAATATCATATGAGTGATAATGCTGACTGGCCGAAGCCCCGCAAAGCGGGACCCCATCTTATATATATCCGGTAACTGCGCAGCCTCCTGCCAGACCATTTTTCGCGGGCACAATATTTACAGACTACCGAAAAGCCAGTTGATGAAATTGAGGCATATCAGACGACACAGCAATGCCGCAGGATGATAATATAAGTAAAGCCCCGAAAAATTTTTCGGGGCTTTACTTATATTATCATGACTTCCACTCCCTGAACTGTTCGGCAATCATCCATAATGCTTTGTTGATTCGGATATCACCGTCAATGCCTGTAATGGCTCTTGTTCTGGTATTTTTACCGGAGGCACTTCGCCCCGATAATCCACCTTTTATCATATTCTCCTGAACCCGCTGCCAGGTTGTCCAGAGATCGTTCTGTTTATCCTCCCAACGGCGGGGAGTAATTATTTGTTCTGGCGTCACTGGCGTTTTATTTTCATCTTCGTACCTGGCCATCAATGCAGCTCTGCCAAATAAATGTTGTTCGTCACTGTTAAGATGTATCTCTTTCATTGCCTCCATATTTTCAGTGACTTTATCAAAGACACCGAGCACTTCATACGCTCCCTCAATAACCTGCCCGACAATATCACCTTTATGTGGAACACGGATTTCGCCAAAATTATTCCCACACACCAGGCCATTTGTGCAGACAAAACGAAAAATTCCGGGGATCATCTGATAACTGGATGAACCATCATGTGAATTAAGCAGGATAATTTCAGGAACATCTTTCCCGTTAATATTCCCTTCCCTGCGAAGACGTAACATATGTTTACTGTATTCGCGGCGTCCCAAATCACAAACCCGACTCTGACAGGCAAAGAACGGCTGGAAACCTTCATCACGTAACTTATTGATGATATTGATTGTTGGAATATACGTATAACGTTCACTCCGGGCCCCATGTTTATCACCGGAAAAGACAGACGGCACAAACTGCATTAATTCATCATCCGTTAAAGGACGCTCACGGCGAATGGAATTATACCGATCAAAACGGGAAGCTAATCGCATAACAGTAACTCCTTTATGAAGGTATAAAATTAATAAAAATTTTTTCGCGTAATATCATCCTCCCTCGGTTACTGTTAACAATAAGATAACAATTCCGAGGGAAAGGACCATCAAATCAGGTCAGTTCGGGACTGACCAACCTGCCGGGTGAAAAGCAGTAACAGCGCGATCAGCTCATCAGCGTTTTTTCTGACAAGAGGGGTATGATTCTCCAGGCTATCCAGTAAGTCATGCAGCTCATTATTGACCTGGTGGAGCATCTTAAAAAGCGCACCTGAATCCTGGTTGCTCTGATAGGGGTCAGTTTGGATATAGAGAATTATTGTACGTTCAGCACAACAAACTTGATGCTAATGTATGCATACATTAGCATTAACCACACATTAAAAACTTAACCAATAACGATGCGTATTATTACATAATATTATCAATCGCTAGCCCCAGCGACCGAACGGTAGTGGGCGAGGAAGAGGAAGACGACCAGATCTGAATAGCGCTTGTGAGAAGGGGCTACAAGCCCCTTCCCATATTTCATGGTAAATCACCGCAACCGAGAGGGCAGCAATCGCGATCAAAGCCGTGACAGCAATAACCACGTTCTGAGTCACGGCGTATTTCTTCAGCAATCTCTTCCGCAGAAAGATAATCAAATTCCTGGCGAGCCAGTTCAAACGCCTGGGCGTGTTGTTCTTCCGGCAATCCGGCGACAACTTTATCAATCGCAGCACTCAAACGACGTTGGTATAGCTCAAAAACAAGACCACAACCAGGCATGATCTCTTTTGATAAAACATCCAGCTCTGAGAGAAATTTTTCACTATCGAAAGTATCCATCATCTTCACCTTCATAAGTTACCAGACACTATTTCTGCATCAGTTAATAACAGGGGCCATAAGCCCCTGTTATATTTATTTCCCTTCTATAGCGATTCTTCTAAGCTCATGAAGAATACAAGCCGTTTGATCTACCAGTTTTTCGTCATGAATGATGTTTTCTGCTATTAACTCGTTAAACTCTACGACCAGAAAATATGACTCTCTGTAAACGTCATCCTGATCAAATTCTGCTGCTCTAAACTTTGAATAGATGATAATGCCGCGATCTTGAATTTTCTGAATTTGCTTAATTACTTCTGAACTCATTTTTAATCTCCTGTCCGTTTGGACTTAAGAAGAAAAGGAGCCAATCCCCTTTCGATGAAATAATAATACATCTATTTAGATGTATTAGCAAGGTTTCTGGCCTGAAAATCGGTAAATTATTTGATGATTGTCACGCTTTTTATCCGCGCCAGCGGATGTAAGGGGCGAAC